>OCTW011611482.1_pt1 | contig 45559 bp, 33 predicted proteins | sample 1539671 | NCBI WGS metagenome assembly OCTW01 (sample SAMN02144230, study PRJEB22623) | gut metagenome | biome: sheep rumen | host: Ovis aries | place: New Zealand
CTACCGCTTCCTGCTGCGCACCCTGCTGGCCGACCAGCGTAACTCGGGTTACCTGCGCGTCTACTGGGACTACGTGCCCGACGAGATCGCACGCCTGATCAACCAGGCCGTCGAGCTCATGCGCCAGGACAAGTACCAGGAGGCCTACGACATCCTCTCCATGCCTAAGGTTCAGGCCGACCACCGCTCGTGGAACGCCCTGGGCTGCTGCCACTACATGCTCGGCCGCGAAGAGGAGGGTATCCGCTGGTTCCACAAGGCTGATCAGGACGGCAACGCCGACGCCCGCAAGAACCTCGAGCAGCTGGAGGAGAAGTGAGAGGTGAAGATTGAAAATTGAAAATTGAAGATTGAAGATTGAAGATTGAAAATTGAAGATTGAAGATTGAAAATTGAAAATTGAAGATTCGTCAATAGACAACAACATATAGAGAACAAACATTTTTAGTATTAATTTTTTATTCACTTTTAAATTTCAAAACAAATGAGAAAGTATCTAGTTTTTGGAATGATGGGTGCCCTCGCACTCTCATTCACTGCCTGCACCGAGTCTGACGATGCAGTGGCGCTCAATCCTACCTACGATGCTCAGAAGGGTGAGGTCACCGCTACCTTCGCCTTCAACGTCGCCGGAGGCGTTGCCACCCGTATGACGTCGGCCACCGTTCAGGCTACTGACGCAGAGACGTTCCGCGGCATGCAGGACGCCAAGCTGATTGCTATCACTAATGGCGATGATGGCGAAGTCCTGACCGACGGCACCAGCAAGGACGGAAAGCTTTTCGACCTTGGCATGATCCTGAACAAGGGCGAAGTTGACTGGGCTAACAAGAGCCACCGCGTGCTCGAGCTCGCACTGCCCGTGGGAACCAACAAGCTGCTGTTCTACAGCCGCGCCTTCCGTGACGGTAACGCTGAGGGTCTTGGCGTGATCAACGGTGAGCCCGGTGCAGAGAAGTCGGGCGTCCACAACCCGACGGCTGACCTCAGCAAAGTCGCCTTCAATCTCACACGTCGTCTTGATGCCGACAAGGAGCAGGTCATGAAGAACACCGAGGAGCTGATTGCCGGCGTGCTGACCAACATCATCCGCAGTGGTGCTACCGGTTTCGACTTCTGGTTCCCCACAACTAAGCCTCAGTATGCATCCGCTACCGGTTATGTTGACATGACCGACGCTCAGATTCAAGCTGCGACTGTTCCCAACGTGGAGAACCCTGAGCCCACTATCAATGCCACTCAGGTTGACATGCTTACCGATGCCCTCGGCAACGTCTACTATCACTTCATTGGCGTTCAGGAGACTTGGAAAGACTATGGTATTGAGTACAGCAAGCTGGCTGACAACGATGAGACTACCGTGGCTGACCTCGTTCCCCTGGAGGAGATCCTCGGCAATGCCTACTATCAGTTCTGCAAGATTGATGAGGGTGCTGCCCGTGCCGGTTCCGGTGCCTCTATCGCCCGTATGATCACCGACCTCTGGACCGTCATCAGCAAGGTGGGTGATGCCGACCCCACCAGCGTCCGTGAGACCGTCGCCGTGGAGGTTGCCACTCAGATCGAGACCCTCTTCAGCAAGTACTTCAAGGCTCTGCCCACCGATGGTTCCCTGACCGAATGGCTTGCTGCTGATCAGGTGAAGACCGCTATGAGCTTCTCTGATGAAGTGGTCAGCGACCTCAACAAGTTCCCCACTGTCGACCTGGCTCTGCCTATGGGTGCTGCCCAGCTGCTGATTGCTGATGCCTTCACCACCGGCGATGCTGAGTTCAGCTATGACAGCTCGAAGATCAAGTTCCATCTGGCCGATCCTGATGCTGATCAGACCACCAGCGTCGAGAAGTTCATGTATCCCTCTGAGCTGATGTACTTCGGCAACAGCCCCATCCGCGTCAACGACAACACCATTCTTGAGCCCAACTATCCCAATGGTGTCGCAGCCTGGGATGTTGCTGACTGGGGTAATGGCTGGAGCCAGAGCACCGCTGCTGCTCACGTGCAGTCGACCACCCGCTCGGTGGCCATGACCCACGAGATCAACTATGGTAATGCTCTGCTCGCTACCACTCTGACCATCGCCAACGTCGATCTGAAGGACAATCGCCACCACTTCTATCCCGAGGAGGAGAACGCCACTATCGGCAAGGCCTTCCAGGTCACGGGTGTGCTCATCGGCGGTCAGCCCGGTCAGGTTGACTGGCAATATTTGCCCACTGACACCACAAGCTTCGATAATGTAGTCTACGACCGTCAGATGAATGGTGGGATGTCGCTCAACGGTGACGGTAGCACCTCTCCGAACTACACCATGGTGTTCGACAACTACAACAAGACTCTTGCTGATAACAAACAGTCGGCCGTCTATGTCGCTCTTGAGCTGGTCAACAACAACGCTACCGACTTCTGGGGTGACCACAACCTCATCCGTGCCGGTGGTACCTTCTACCTCGTCGGTAAGCTCGATCCCGCTGCTGCTGCAGGTGTGACCCTTCCCACATGGCCCGCTAACACTGACCTCTTCCGCAGCACGCCTCCTTACGATGGTGACGGCAAGACCAAGCAGATCAACCGCGTGTTCATCCAGGACTTCATGACCAAGGCTAACTTCACCATCGGCGCTGAGTCGCTGCAGAACGCCTTCGTCACCGTGCCCGACCTCCGCTCCGCAGAGATTTCGCTCGGTCTGAGCGTCGACCTCAAGTGGGAGGCTGGCTACCAGTTCGAGGTGGACATCCAGAAGCACTAATCCGTCGATCACATCACACGGATCATAACCCTTAACAGAGCAGGGGCGCGGCAAGCGCCCGCGCCCCTGCTTTCCAACAACAAACCAACAAGAACCCCGCAAGGGGGGAGCGCTGACCGGGCCACGAGAGAAAGCCCGACAACCCCAAACGAATCCATAAAAACAGAGAACGAATGAAACGCATTAGTATGACCATCAGACAACGTTCGACACAGATGCTCACCGGGATATGCCTCGCCGCAGGCGTCTTCCTCACTGCCTGCGGCGTCATCGACGACGACCTCTCAGACTGTGAGAAAGACCTCCATATCAACTACCACGTGGCGGTACAGACAAACCTGAGCGACCAGGTGCAGACCGTGCTCCGCGACCGTCAGGAGACGGCCGTGGCCCAACTGGTGGAAGACTCGCTGGCCGACTTCTTCCGTCCCTACGCCTACGACGCCGGCCTCTCGTTCTATAATGCCACGGGTCTGGCCCACGAAGAGACCCAACAGATGAACGCGCAGCACGCCACCTTCGACGTGACGCTCAAGCCCGGCGTCTACCGTCATCTGGCCCTCGCCAACATGGCGCGCATGAACCGCGTCGTGGCCCAGCAGACCGCTGACGCCGCCACCTGCCGCCTGGCACAGACGGGTGCTGACAATCAGGAAGGCCACAGCTCCAGCCTCTTCACCGCCCGCAAGGACATCGACGCCCAGGGCACTGGCGAGGCCACGGCCGACGTCACCTTCTACATGACCAACTGCGCCAGCGTCCTCGTCATCCGCACCGACACCATTAAGTATAACGACATACGCGTGGAGAGCTGCGACTTCGCCGACGGCTTCTCCGTCAACGACAGCGTCTTCTCCTACGCCTCCAACCCCCTCATCGCCGACCACCGCATGCGCACCGGCGTACCCGCACAGCGTGAGGTGTTCTATGCCAAGACGTTCCCCTCGCACGACACCGCCGCCGCTGCACACGCCCGCAGCCGCGCCGACGACCACCAGATGGGTGCCGACGACGCGGAGCGCGTCTGGCGCAAGGTGGCCTACGTGACCATGCCCGACGGCTCCATCACCCGCACCGTCATCAACGTCCGCACCCCGCTGCAGGCCAGCAAGGCCTACATCATCTACGGCATCATGGCCCCCGACGGCTCTATCCACTCCTACAACGTCGAGGTCGGCACCTCGGTGACGCTCAACTGGAAGGAAGGACTGATCTTCTGAAGTGAGAAGTGAGAATTGAGAAGTGAGAAGTGAGAGGCAGCAAGACTAACGTCTAAACTCCTAAACTCCCAAACTCCTAAACTCCGATAAAAATAAATAAGAACTATATATGGAAATGAAACAATCACTGTATATCGCATCACTGACGGGCGTGCTCGCACTATGCGCCGCCTGCTCCGACGACGACTCGTGGGGCGACGCTCAGCTGCCGCAGATCAGCACACGGCTGACCTTCTCGCTGCCCCAGCGCATCGTGGGCACACTGCCCGCAGCCGACAGCACGGCCGAGGCACAGACCCGCATGACCGACTATGTGGTGCAGACCAGCGAGGACGCGAGCGACTTCCGCGGTCTCGACGACATCCGCTTGCTCTGCTTCGACGCCGCACCCAAGGCCGGAGCCCGCAGCCGCAGCGGCCTGTCGCTCACCGGCGGACGTGAGATCAGCGACTACACGTCGCCCATCGCCGACTTCTCCAAGGTCTATCAGGTAGAGGTGCCCCTCGGCACCACTCACATGGCTTTCTATGCCAAGGCCAAGGACGACGGCTCCGACCCCGCACACAACGGCACGCTCCAGGCTGACGGCCTCGACGGCACCACCGTGGCCCTCGACGACGTCACCTTCACGCCCGTCGCCATCTGCACCAGCGAGGCCGACCAGGGTGGCAGCGCCGCCGGACAGGCCCTCGTCCGTCTGCTCAACGACCTCGCCGCCACGACCGGCCCCGAGGCAGCGCCCGACGACCGCTGGTCGACGGCCGCCGATGAGTTCCTCGTCGAGACGTGGCGCGGACTGACCGAGCTCAAGACGCTCTCCTCGGCTAACGTCGAGCGCGTCCTCGGCAGCATCCACCACCTCGTCAGCACCATCCCCAATGAATATCCCGGCCAGCAGCTCGGACAGGCCATCGCCGCCCGCATCGCAGCCGCCTGTGCCACGACGCCCGCCGCCGGCGATGAGGTCATCACCCTCAGCGACCAGTATCAGGGCTTCCCCGCCGACCTCGGTCTGCCCGAGGGTGCCGCCCGCATCGAGTGGGACGCCGCCGCTAGACGCTTCGTCACCCCCAAGGCAGAGGTCTACGGCAAGGGTCTCGACATCCCCGCCATGTCCGACTATGTCTATCCCGCCAACCTGCAGTATCTGGCCCTCTCGCCCATCGTCGCCAGCGACTCGCTGGCACTGCCCGGCGATCCCCTCGCCGACGACGATGGCACCGTCTACACCTCGTGGCAGCAGCTCCTCGACGCCTGCTATGCCGACGGCTACGACCATGTCAAGGAGTCCACGCAGTCCGTCGCCATGGTCGACCAGGTGCAGTATGCCGTCGGCCGCCTCGACAGCCGCGTGATCATGGAGAGCCGCTACCTCTACGACGCCTACGGACGCTCCATCGACGCCGCTAAGGGCTTCACGCTCACCGGCTGCCTCATCGCCGGTCAGCGCCCCGTAGGCTACGACTTCGCGCCCATCGCCACGTCGACCGACGACTACGTCATCTACGACACCGACCTGCAGGGCGGTCCCCAGCAGGTCACCTATACCGACTGGACGAAGTATAACCACACCCTCGGCCTGCCCACGGCTGCCGACGCCAACGTCCTCATGGCCCTCCAGCTGCGCAACGACGGACCCGAGTTCCAGGGTGCCGACGGACGCATCGCCAGCGGCGCCACGTTCTATCTCGTCGCCGACCTCGTGCCCCGCACCGCCACCAACTACCAGTCGAAAACCCTCGACCGCGTCTTTATCGGCGACCGCATCACCACCGTCTCGCTCAGCATCATGAAGGGTAACGCCGACGTCAACGGCGACGGCAAGCCCGACACCGACCGCAACGGCGACGGCAAGCCCGACGTCTACGTCTTCGATCCCGTCACGGGGGTGCCCACCGGCATTGACGCCGACGGAGACGGCACGCCCGAGCCCACCTACGACGTCAACGGCGACGGCACGCCCGACACGTTCATCGCCAGCGACACCGACAGCGACGGTAAGCCCGACACGTTTGGATGGGACACCAACGGCGACGGCACCATCGACACGCCCGTGCAGCCCGCCGCTGACGACACCTGGCCCGACACGCCCACCACGGCCTCTGGCCTCGCCACCGCCACCTACGGCATCCCCACGCTCGTCGAGCAGCGCCAGCCGCGCACTTTCGGTCTGAGCGTCGACCTCAACTGGAGCCGCGGACACATCTTCGATATCGAGTTCTGACAATCCTGTATGCGTCATGAACGACAACATATAAACATTATTTAATATTAACTCAATCCATTTCAAACAACAATGAAGAAAATGAAGAATTTCGCCTTTGTAGCAGCAGTGCTGCTCGCAGGCACGGCAGGCTTTACCGCCTGCTCATCCGACAACGAGGAGGTGCTCAGCCCCAACGTCGTCTTCGATGAGATGGGTAACAAGGGCGTCAAGCCTGAGTTCGCCATCTCCATTCCCCGCTCGGTCGTCAGCCGTATGAGCAACGAGGTGACGCAGAAAGCTGGCAACTCAGCTGTTTTCCGTGGCATGGAGCAGATCCAGCTCGTACCTTTCAATGCTGCGATTACCAAGGATCTTGCCAAGTCGTCGGACGTCATCAATCTGGAGAACATCACTGCCCTGCAGAAGGTTGGTTCGCTCAACTACAAGGTCTATGCTGACAAGTTCGTCCCCGTGGGCACCAGCAACTTCCTCTTCTATGGCAAGGCTATCGACAAGCCCGAGACTCCTGCCGACAAGTTCAAGTATGGCGTGCTCACCGCTGCCAACCTGGGCAAGGACTTCACCACTCCCGCTGCTGTCCAGTTCGGCCTGGAGCGCATCAACGCCGACAAGAATGCCATCGCTGGCGACGCTACCGGCCAGGCCATCATCAACCTGCTCAACGACATTGCTTCTGTCGAGGGTTGGGCTACCACCACGAATGAGAACCTGAAGAACCTCTACACGAAGTTCACCAGCCTGACGGTTGCTGCTTCTTATCAGGTAGCCATCGTGCTGAGCGACCTCTACTATGCCGCTGCTCATGTCGACATGGAGGATGCTGCCTATGATCTGTCGAAGAAAATTCGCAAGGCTATCGAAGTTGCCGGCACGCCGAAGAGCAACCAGGCCATGGAACTCAAGGCCGAGTACAAGGGCTTCCCTGCCAACCTCAACCTGCCTGACGGTGCCGCCCGCATCGCATGGAACGGCACGAAGTTCGAGGATGCCACCGCTACCTATGGTGAGAACAAGGCAGACCTGACTCAGTATGCTTATCCCGCTGCTCTGTGGTACTATGCCAACACCCCCATCAAGGCTTCTGACGACATCGAGTCGACGGAGTATGACACTCAGGCCAGCTGGAACAACGTTATCGGCACTGTCTACGGCGCTGCCGGCGACAAGGTTACCGACAACACCCAGTCTGTCGCTCTCGTTAACCCCGCCCAGTATGCTGTTGGCCGCCTCGAGGTGACCGTCAAGCTCGGTGAGGAAGGTAAGACCGATTTCTTCGATCACGATGGTAAGAAGATGGACGTCTCCAAGGGTTTCACCCTCAAGGGCATCCTCATCGGTGGTCAGTGCGGTGTCGGCTACGACTTCACCACCCTCGGCAATGAGAACCTGACCATTTATGACTGCGATGTGGCAGCAGGCACCCTCGTCAGCACCGAGAAGGTTTCTACAGAAAACCAAACCCTGGCCCTCGAGACCAAGGCTGACCTGCCCGTTAACATCGCTCTCGAGCTCGTCAACAACGGCCCTGAGTTCGTCGGTCGTGATGGTGGCATCATCCCCGCTGGCGCTACCTTCTATCTGGCAGCTAAGCTCGATCCCGCTCAGGCCAACAACTACAAGGCCGGTGAGCTCGACAAGGTCTTCATGCAGGACCACGTGACCAAGGTGACTGTCACGATCAAGAATGGTACGGAAGGCACGCCCGATGACGACGGCCCTGGCGGTGGCGGTCCTACCGTTCCCGACCTCAGCAGCCCCAACATCGAGCTCGGCACATCTGTCGACCTCGAGTGGCAGGAGGGTCTGATTTTCGAGCCCGCCATCTAATCTGAACACATCACATCATTGAGAGCAAGAAGGTAAAAAAGCATCATGGTAAGAATTTTAAAGACAAGAAAACAAGTTATGAAGAAGCTGAAAATGACATATCGTACGATTGAACAACTGATGACCGGCAGCAGCCCGTCACCCAGTGCAGCCTCGCCGTCAGCAAGGTTCCTACCACTCTGCTTTTTTACCTCCATGCTCGCTTTCACAGCCTGCTCTACCGAGGAGGAGATGCAGCCCGTCAATGGCATCGTCAACCTGCAGGCCACACAGCTGGCCCTCACCGTCAACGGTCAGGGCGCTCAGCAGACCCGTATGACCGACGACATCGTCCAGGAAGGCGCCGACGCCGACCTGAACAAGTTCCGTGGCATCAGCGAGCTCCACCTCATTCCTTTCTCTATCCGCGTCGCTGACGGTGAGGTCCTCGGGGCCGAACCCGTCACCGCCGACCGCCAGCGCTTCGGCGCCGAGCTCATCGATCCGCGCAGCGGCATCGGAGCCAAGAACACCGACCTGGCCATCAAAACCAACGCTAAGGTCTACTTCGACGTGATGATCCCCGTCGGCACCAATGCCTTCCTCTGCTATGCACAGGCAACGGCAGCCGAGACCACAGGTCAGACCGCACAACAGTCGAAGCACCAGAACGGCGTGCTTAACATCCAGAACACCTATGCCCAGACGCCCGGCGCTGCCGACGGCATCACCTTCAGTCTGGAGCCCATCACGACCACGGCCGACGCCCAGAGCGCCGGCGAGAAACTCACCACCTTCCTTAACAATATGTACGACGCCGCTGCAGACGACTGGGCCTCTGTCCCCCTGCTCAGCGGATCCAAGGAAGCCCTCATGGCCCTCAACGCCGGTTCGTCAGCCGACGTGCAGGAATTTGTCACCCGTCTCTACAACTCCCTGGCCTTCGCCAAGGATCAGAACAAGGTGAAGGACGTGCTCAAGGTCATCACCGACAACACCAATGTCGAGACCGGCGTCTTCACCAACACCGACCTCGCAGGCTATCCTGCCAACATCGGGCTGCCCGACGGCGCAGCCTACATCAACTGGGTCACCACCGCTACCACCGAACATCCTTATGGCCACTATGAGGTGGCTACCGACAAGAGCAACACCGGCGCACTGAACGTCGATGTCGCCACATACACCTATCCCGCATCGCTCTGGTATCGTGCCAACAGCCGCATCCACACCAGCACCCTCAAGGTCGCCGGCGATACGCCCGATGCCATCCACAACACCGTCAAGGGCTATTTCACCACTCCCGAGTCTTGGGACAAGACCGAGACCAACGTCCTCAACCAGACCGTAGGCACCGACGCACTCTTCACTCCGCAGGGCATCGTCAGTGTCGACCCCCGCACCACTATCGTCGCCATCACCAACCCGCTGCAGTACGCCGTGGCACGTCTTGACGCCAAGGTGGCCCTCAGCACCGCCATCACGGCCGAGGAGGACAAGTACTACCTCGAGGACAACAAGAAGAAGATCGAGGTCGTCGACGGCACCACCTTCCCCGTCAGCGGCATCCTCATCGCCGGACAGAACAACGTCGACTGGCAGTTCCTGCCCGTCACCACGACGACAGCCAACACCATTTATGATAACCAGCTGTCCACCAGCGGCTACTGCGTGAAGACCGTCTCTGCCGACACCGACACCCAGATGGCCCTCCGCACCCTCGTCCTCGAGACCGTCAAGGACACACCCGTCACCATCGCCCTCGAGCTCGTCAACCAGTCGGGCCAGGACATCGTCACCGGTGCCGACGACCACATCGTGCCTCCCGGCTGCAAGTTCTACCTCATCGGACAGCTTGACCCCAAAGCCACCACCGGCGTAACCGCACCTCCTGCTGCCGCTCACGGCAAGGTCTTCTGTCAGGACCAGGTGACCACCGTCACCTTCCGCATCGGCGACCTCAAGCAGGCCTACAATGTCATCCCCGACCTCACCAACCCGCAGCTCGAGTTCTCACTCGGCGTCACCGACTGGAAGCTCTCCACACCCGTCGGCATCGAGTTGGACTAATGTGTTGAAAATAAAAATAAATACAAGATATGAAACATTACCTAGTGAATAAAGCTGTAAGGAAGACCAAGGCGATGCTGCCGTGGTCGCTCCTGACGCTTGTCCCTTTCATGATGGGCTCCTGCTCAGAGTATGAAGGCGATCCGGAATCCTACCAGACGGTTCCCCTCACCTTCTATCTTCAGGCAACGGGCGAGCAGACCACCACACGTGCCTATGAAGGCGGCGTGGCCAATCTGGACGGCGAGGGTACGATCCACAGCCTGCAGATATGGCTCTTCGACAGCACCGACAAGAACGTGCTCGTGGCCTACACCAGTACCTATGCCGACGATGGCACTGACGGCCTGAAGTCGAACAACGACCTCAAGAAGGTGACACTCGACATTCCCAAGTATATCATCACGCAGAAGCGCAATGTCGACCTCTACGCCATTGCCAATGCCGAGAGCGCCGGACTGTCACTCCCCCAGACTGCCACCGTCGCTACCCTCGACGGGGCCCTGATGGCCGGCGCCTACTTCCAGCCCACGTATGTCACCGGGACGATGGACTTCACCACCTCCGTCCCCGCCACCGGTCTTCCCTACGCCTACGTGGAGAAGGGCTGGAATATCCTGAACGAGGCACAGACCGACCTGCGCACCGACCTCGAGACCGTCCGCATGACGCGTGCTGTCTCCAAGATCCGCTTCGCCTTTGCCCGCAGCAACGACATGGAGGGCGTGGAGATCACCGGTATCCAGATCGACGGCAACATGGTTCCCATCAGCCAGAAGCTCTTCCCCGTCGACAAGGCCACCTCGGCAGCCAGCTATGAGGGCGACTACTGGGGCGACCTCCTTCCGAACATCACGACGGCCGACGGCTACTTCGAGTCTGCCATGGTATGGGGCTCGTCCAGCACGACGTCCACAACGATCGCTCCGCTTCTGACCACCGCCCAGCTGGCCAAGTTTGAGCATCCGGAGAACATGACATGGGAGAACTACACGTTCACCTCGACCGACGCCAAGGAGCGTGCCCAGGAGTACGACAACTTCATCACCTCGCAGGTGACCAGCGTCAACACGAAGGACTACCGCACCTACCTCCGTGAGAGCGACAAGGCCGTGACCGGCAAGATCTACTACCGCTTCAACCAACTCAACACCGACGGCTCTGTCAAGGCCTACGGCACACCCCTCGTCAAGGAGTTCACGCTCGCCGCTGCCGGCGACTTCGTCCGCAACCACTCCGCCATCGTCTATTGCTACTTCAAGGAGTACCGCCTCGAGGTCAAGCCCATCGTCCAGAAGTGGGACTGGGAGGCCGACAACCAGCTGGACTTCGCCTCTAAGGGCCCCATCGAGATCGGTATCTTCGGCGATGCCGGTAACCAGTCGTACAAGGTGTACAACCCGACGCCGCTTGCTGGCGAGTACCCTGCCAATATCAACTGGAACAACGCCTACGTCGGCATCTACTACGGCATCATGGAGGATCAGGACGAGGAGCAGCTCATCGGACAGCCCCTCTATTCGCCCATGCTCCACCTGAGGACCACCTTCAGCGACGACCTGACGCTCTATAGCTCCAACCCGGACTTCGGCTTCGTCACCGTCACCATCGACGAGCACGGCCACCGCACCTATAATCCGACTCACCGCAACGGCGACAACACCCCGCTGACGTCGGTCACCATCCCCAAGTCGACCGACGGCGAGACGATCACCAACACCTATTTCTTCGTCGTACCGAAGACTCAGTTGGCCGACATCGCCGACCCGAACAACATGGTGGACTACCGCGCCACGCGGCTCTACCTGCTCGACGAGAACAACTATAAGCAGCCCATCAACCCGAGCTTCATGCCCGGTCCCAACAACAATGAGATCTGGTTCTACTACATGAACTCGCTGGCTGCTTATAACGCTTTACTCGATTATGAAAATTAATAATCATTCGGATATGAAAACGCTCAGATATACATCTTTCGCAACCGTCATGGCAGCGATGCTCGCGGGAGGCACGATGACCTCCTGCAGCACCGAGGACCTGCTGATGCCCGACTATCCCTATGCCACCGGCAGTCTGGAGCTCTCACCCAGAATCCTCGGGATGAGTCAGGGTAGCACACGTGCCGTCGACGAGAACGAGATTACCAAGGTGATCACCGACCTCCACGAGGACTATATGGGCCAGAAACTCGACGTCTTCGTCGTCGGCAACGGCACGAACAATGCCACGTTCTTCAACCGCTACAGCATCCCCGCCACACCTGTCAACGAGCAGTACTACCTGCTGGAGCGCAACTGGAAGCACGTGCAGCAGGCTGAGGTCAACAACCAGCAGTACGTCGTCGGCGACCCCTATAAGCTCTATGCACTGGTCAACTACGAGGGACCGGCCATCACCACCCTCGACGAGCTGAAGCAGGCCACCGTCGGCTATCGCAACAACGGCGACGATACCTACGCCCTGACCAACGACATCTTCAAGTGGTACAACCCGACCGACCCCAGTGGCTCGCGCTTCAACGGCTGGACCAACCAGAAGCTCTTCGCCATGGACGGCTCCACCGAGTTCACCTTCGCCGCCACCGACGAGAATAAGCAGATTGATGTCGACATGAAGCGTGCCACCGCCAAGATCGTCCTCGACCTCAAGATGGATCCCGAGTTCCTCAAGAAGCTGATCCGTGAGGAGACCGATGCCAGCGACAACACCGTGCAGTTCATCACGGCCGGCAACCCCCGTTTCCGTCCCGTCGGCTTCAACTACCACGCCTATGCCGTGGGCGACATCGAGGGGCGTGAGGTGCTGGAGCCCGTCTCCTATATCGCGCCCAACATGTACAACGTGCTGCCGACGAACGTCACCGACGACACCGAGGTCACCGACCCCAAGCGTGAATATCAGCTCAACACCTACTGCTATCCCTTCTCGTGGAGTGACAACGAGCTGGAGAAGACGCCGACCATCATCGTCTCCTTCGGTATCAACTCTAAGGGCAACACCGAGTACTACTACTACACCATCCCCATCACCCAGAAGTCGGTGAAGGAGCTTAAGCGCAACTACGTCTATCATATCGATGCCACCATCACGGGCTTCGGTGCCAAGCAGGAGACTGACCAGACTGAGGAGGTCCTCAACCTTAAGTACGACGTCATCCCCTGGGCAGTGTATGACCAGGAGATCTCTATCGTCGACGTGGTCAATGATGTCGAATTCCTCATGGTGGATCCCATCGAGGAGAAGATGTTCGGTGCCAACCCCGATCCCGCCGTCATCCACTACTATGCTGCCATGGGTGCTCCCGTCAAGTGGGCCATCCAGGAGGTATACTATTACAACGCCCTCAACCAGAAGGTCACTCAGAAGACCAACGCGAACTTCTGGAGCGGCGCCACGCTCGCTGCCGGACAGGGATCCACCTTCACCGTCAGCTCCGACGTGCTCGCTAACCACGCCGTGAAGTTCATCAAGATCCGCGTATGGCTCGACAGCGACAATGATGGCACCTACGACAACGGAGAGAAATATCAGGACGTCGTCGTCAAGCACTTCCCACTGCAGAGCCTCATGAACGTCAGTGGTAAGTGGTCGTCAAGATGGGATGGACAGTCAACGACCAATCCCAGTACGGGCCAATGGACTGACTGGGAAAACAAGAGAGGAACCAGATATAGTGGAATTAATTATGAAGGTAATACTGGTTCTGGATATGATGGTTATGAAGCTAAATGGACTCCAGGGGATAATCAACAGATTCGTTACTTAGATTCGTATGGTCGTGATGGTGGCACAGATAATAGTCTTGCAGGTCTGACTAATAATCACATGTATATTATTCAAATTACAGAAGCCGCTCAGGGTTATACTGTTGGCCATCCTGTTTTGGACAATTACCATCAGTCGAATAACAACGTAGTAGCTCCGGCCTTCATGATTGCCTCGCAGCTGGGAGCTGTTGATAGGAGGGCTTTTAACTCCAGACGTGCAGCCGCTCACTGTGGTACCTACATGGAAGTTGGCACGGATGGCACCCGCTATGTTGGGTGGAGACTTCCTACCAAAGCCGAAGTCAACTATATATCAGATTGGCAGAACAAAGGCTGGGATACCATTGTTGAAGTATTGGGAGGTGACCGTTATTATACACTTGACAATAATGGCTATCAGCAAATATCTGGAAAAGACGGAACATATACGTACGTCCGTTGTATCCGTGAGCTGACGCCAGAGGAAGTGGAACGATTCAATAATCAGGCTAATTAATTTGTTAAGTATGAGATACGTAAATCACATATGGACCCTAATCGCTGGCGTGCTGCTGTTGTCGGCCTGCCAGAGCGAGGAGATTATCAATGATGAGCCTGCAGGGGCAACGTCATTGGAGGGCACGATGCCCGTCCACCTGACCTTCAACATCCCCGATGCTGAGTTGGTCACGACGCGCGGCAGCATGGTGAGTGGCAAGGAGGTCGCCATCAGCGACATCAAGATGCTCTGCTTCAACAACACGGGCAACTTCCTGGGCCTCTACGAGGCAACGGTCAATCCAACAACAGCGACCACAGGCACGATCGACGGCGAGGTGGATGCCAACACGTGCAGTGTCCACTTCATCGCCAACCATCCCAACCTGGTCGTGTCGCAGTCGGCCAACTACCTGCGTGATATGATCGACGTCATCAAGGACAAGGCGCTCTCCATCAGCTACAATGATGTGGACCACATCACCTATTGGACCTACCATGAGGAGGCCACCGCCGCGCAGATGGCTGCCTTCCTGAACCCGGAACAGTCGGGGGTGGAGCAGACCATCCACTTCGTTCGCGACCGCGTGAAGTTCCAGGCCATGTCCCTGACCCAAGAAGTTTTGGACCAGAGCGGCATCCAGTCGGTGGAATGGATGGTGACCAACGGCCTGAGCAAGGGCTATGTCATCCCCTGGCGCACGTTCGAGAACCAGACGACCAGCTTCGTAGGTCTCGACCTGAATGAGGCTTTCTTCGATGCCGACAACATCAAGATCACACCCTACGAGAAGCTCGACCGCAGCCGCTATAACCCCGCTGCCAACGACGAGAGCCTCTTCGAGCCGTTCGTGGAGGGCAGCAGCCTCTTCACCTTCGAGGACTACAACAACGGCACCTATAACGGAACGAACAGTGAGGAGATGGCCCGCGTGAAGCTCATCTTCAAGGTAACCTTCAAGAACAACCCCTCGCAGCCCAAGTATCATGTCATCAAGGTCATGGACGAGGAGATGGCGCCGTTCCTCCTGAAACGCAACCACTGCTTCCGCGTCAATATCCTCAATCTGCGCGAGACGCGAAGCGCCCTCAGCAGCTTTGAGGAAGCCCTCAACACCGACCAGTTCTCGAACGACCAGTTCGCCAACGTCGCCGACGTCATCCCGAGCGTCTCTGAGCAGGTCAGCACACTGACCATCATCGGCGGTACGACGAAGGAGCTGAACAGCGGCAACACTACCTTAGTCGACGGTAAGCGCCAATACACTTTCGAATTCGAGTTTACCGGCAGGACTGCTCAACTCTCCGACTTCCAGTTCTCGGGCCTGGATGCCGAATTTGGCCGGGTCGTCGGCCAAACCTATAATGCATCGACCCATCGTGGCACCGTGACCGTGGAGCTGGCCAAGCCTATCCCCGCTCTGGGTCAGACACCTCTCTCTGGCCGTCTGCGTGTCTTCGAGAAGAACTCTAAGCTCTATCGTTTCGTGCTCTTCTACGCCGTCGAGGGTTTCACCTATCCGCAGAACAAGGAGCCGACCATGACGTATTCGCAGAATGTCACAATCTCAGGCACGTCAACGCGCATCTACGATCTGGCCTTCACCATCCCCGCCGCCTATCCTGAGGGCCTCTACCCTGTGACGGTGGTCATCGGCAGCCGTACGCTGACCCCGTGGAGCGACGTGTCGGCCACGACGCAGAGCGGCTCGTTCGAGGTGGCTGTCGAGAGCACCGGCGCCAGCGGATGGAACTATCCCGCCAGCACCAGCACGACCATTGCCAATCTCTGGAAGCTGAACGGCGATACTTGGAACTACGTTTACAAGTACAAGATTGATCAGAAACCGCTCAATGAAGACGGCACCGACTACAGCACTGAGGACAAGACCTACCACCTCTACTTCCGTGACAACCGCACGGCCATCAATGCCGCGAACACAGCCAACGTGGGTCTCTACTTCCAGGTGCAGAACTTCGGCAGCAACAGCCAGTATCAGATCTACGGTCTGAATAATCCGCTGACTTCTCAGGCCGTGAACCCATAATCACTTACAGCAAACGAAGGCATGCCGGCCAGGATCGCGGATCCAGCCAGCTGCCTTCGTTTCATGAAGTGACGAAACGACCAGCCCACTGCGAAGTGCGCTTTTTATAACTATTTTGTGTTATGAAATTCAACGGCGTCCCCCCTGCCGGGCCTTGCATTCAGCAGCCCGGCGGGGGACGCTCCTTTTTCTCCTCCGGCCGCCGCCCGAAGATACTCCCGCTCGAAAAATCTCAAATTAATTTGGTTTTTTGCTCGCTTATTCATAACTCTGGGCTAGCGCCCGAAGTTACTCCCGCTCGAAAAATCTCAAATTAATTTGGTTTTTTGCTCGCTTATTCGTAACTTTGCGGACGGAATGATGAAGAAATATGTGAAGGACCTGAGGGTCAAGGCCGTGGAGCGGCTGCACGAGCGTTATGTGCTGCTGCGGCTGAGCGGCGATGAGGGGCTGCCGGAGATGCGGCCCGGACAGTTTGTGGAGGTGCGCGTGGACGACGCACCTCACACGTTCTTGCGTCGTCCGATATCAATCTGCTTTGTTGACAGGGAGGCTGACGAGCTGTGGCTGCTCGTGGCCTGCGTCGGTGAGGGCACGCGGCGGCTGGCCTTGCTCCGGGAGGGCGACCGGCTGAACTGCATGCTGCCGCTGGGCAATGGCTGGAGCCTCGGCGACGGCCCCTCGGCGACAGGGGAGGGGAGCCGGAGGCTGCTCGTCGGCGGTGGCGTCGGCGTGGCGCCGCTGCTCTTCCTCGGGGCGGAGCTGCGGCGGCAGGGGGCTGACGTGACGTTCCTGCTTGGGGCGCGGTCGGCCAGGGACCTGCTGCTGCTCGAGACGTTCGAGAGATATGGGCGCGTGCTGGTGACGACGGAGGACGGCTCGCGGGGCGAGCGTGGCTTCGTGACGCAGCACTCGGTGCTGGAGCGCGAGCGCTTCGACATGATACAGTGCTGCGGGCCGACGCCGATGATGAAGGCCGTGGCGCGCTATGCCAGGCAGTCGGCGACGCCCTGCGAGGTGTCGCTGGAGAACCTGATGGCCTGCGGGCTGGGGGCCTGCCTGTGCTGCGTGGAGAAGACCTACCTGAGCGGCAATGCCGCTCAGCACCGGACAGGAGGGGGAACCCTGCCCGAAGGAGGGGGGACGACGGTTGCTGAGACGGGCAATGTGTGCGTGTGTAAGGAAGGGCCGGTGTTTAATATAGAGCGACTGCTATGGCAAGATTAAATGTAGAGATAGGGGGGCTGAAGCTGAAGAACCCCGTGATGACGGCCTCGGGCACGTTTGGCTACGGGCTGGAGTTTCAGGACTTCGTCGACCTGGAGGACCTGGGCGGCATCATCGTGAAGGGCACGACGCTGCTGCCCCGCGAGGGCAACGACTATCCCCGCATGGCTGAGACGCCGATGGGCATGCTCAACTGCGTGGGTCTGCAGAACAAGGGTGTCGACTACTTCTGTGAGCATATCTACCCGCAGCTGAAGGACATCGACACGCAGTTTGTGGTCAACGTGAGCGGCTCGTCGCCGGAGGACTATGCCGAGTGTGCCGCCTGCGTCGACAGGCTTGAGCGCATCCGGGCCATCGAACTTAACATCTCGTGCCCGAACGTGAAGGACGGCGGCATGGCCTTCGGCACGACGTGCCAGGGGGCCGAGAGCGTCGTCAGGGCGGTGCGCGAGCGCTATTCGAAGACGCTCATCGTGAAGCTGTCGCCCAACGTGACGAGCATCGCCGACATCGCGCGGGCCGTCGAGGCGGCGGGGGCCGACGCCGTCAGCCTGATCAACACGCTGATGGGCACGGCCGTCGACATCGAGCGGCGCCGCCGCGTGCTCAGCATCGGCACGGGCGGGCTCTCAGGACCCTGCGTGAAGCCTGTGGCGCTGCGCATGGTGCTCGACGTGCGCAAGGCTGTGCGGATTCCTATCATCGGCCTCGGCGGCATCATGACGGCCCAGGACGCCCTGGAGTTCATCATGTGCGGTGCGACGGCCATCGAGGTTGGCACGGCTAACTTCATTGACCCGGCGGTGACGGTGAAGATCCGCGACGGCATCAACGCCTGGCTCGACAGCCATGGCGTCAGCGATGTCCGGGAGATCGTCGGGGCGATCGAGTAAGGAATTTTCCGGGATGGCGGGATTTCGTTATTTCGGAATCTCGTTATAACGAAATATCGACGCTTCGGGATATCGACGCTTTGGCATAAAGAAAGCAATAAAAACAACAACAATAGAATGAGGAAATGATGAGAACTACTACTAAAACAATGATTCTGGGGCTGATGATGCTTGTGGGCAGCATTGGCGCCATGGCCCAGCAGCTGGCCTTTCCCGGCGCACAGGGCTGGGGACGCTTTGCCACGGGCGGCCGCACGGGAAGCGTCTACCACGTGACTAACCTGAACGACTCGGGCACGGGCTCGCTGCGCGACGCCGTCAGCCAGCCGAACCGCATCGTCGTCTTCGACGTGAGCGGCGTCATCCGCATCTCGTCGCGCATCGTCTTTGCCAAAAACCTCTACGTGGCCGGTCAGACGGCTCCGGGCGAGGGCGTGACGGTCTATGGCGACGGCGTGTCGTTCTCGGGTGCCGACAACATCATCGTGCGCTACATGCGCTTCCGCATGGGTGCCGTGGGTACTAAGGACAAGGACTGCGCGGGCATCGCCAACGGTCAGAACATGATCTTCGACCACTGCTCGTTTGCGTGGGGCCAGGACGAGAACTTCTCCATCAACTGGGACAACAAGGGCACGGCCCCGAAGAACATCACGCTGCAGAACTCCATCGTCGGCCAGGGCCTGATGACCCACTCGGCCGGCGGACTGATGCAGGCCGACAACATCACGCTCTATCGCCTGCTGCTCGTCGACAATTCTACGCGTAACTTCAAGGTGAAGGGCATCAACCAGTATGCCAACAACCTGGTCTACAACTGGAAGAACGCGGCCTACAACATGGGCGGCGACTCCGAGGGCACGTCGTATGCCAACATCGAGTCGAACCTGTTTATCAACGGTCCGGCCGTTGGCGGCAACTGTCTGACGGGCGGCAACGCCAACTTCCACTTCTACGGCGCCGACAACTGGCAGGACCAGAACCGCGACGGACGCTTCAACCCCACCGAGTTCACGGGCGACGGCGGCGGCGACCGCCAGGCCCAGCCATACAACTACCCCGAGCTGGAGAAGTGGGCTGCCACCGACCTGGTGGAGAAGCTGCTGCCCGACGTGGGCGCGTCGCTGCCTTATCGCGACCTGGCCGACTGCTACATGGTCGACGAGGTGCTGTCGTTCGGCACGCGCGGCCGTCTGATCACCAATGAGAACGAGCTGCCTATCGGCGTGCCCACGCAGTGGAGCTGGTTTAAGGGCACGAAGGCCGAGGACAGCGACGGCGACGGCATGCCAGACTGGTGGGAGACGGCCAATGGCTGCGACCCTCAGAAGAACGACGCCATGACGCTCGACGCCAACGGCTATGCAAACATCGAGAACTACATCAACAGCCTGACGAAGGCCGACCGCGAGTTCTTCCTCCGCGCCCCGCTGCTGCCGTCGCTGCTCTCGGCCACGACCAACTCGCTGACGCTCACGTGGTATGACTTCACGGACAACGAGGAGGGCTTCATCGTCGAGGTGAAGCAGGGCGGCACGTTTGTCGAGGTAGGCCGCACACCCAATTCCCAGTTCTCAATTCTCAGTTCTCAGTTCCCCCTGGAGCCTGGCCGGGCCTACGTGGTGCGCGTCTGTGCCTACAAGGGATCGGATAAGAGCGACTACACGCCCGAGGTGACCGTCAAGACGCGTCCTGAGCAGGTCGACATCATCGACTGCGAGACGTTCACGGGCACCGGCGACGGCGAGTGGCTCATCAATCCGCTCGACGACGAGACAATCACCCTCACGGAGCCGACGGAGAAGACGGCCGTCGTCGTCTATAGCGACGCCCACGTCACCCTCGACGGCACGGGCTACATCAGCGGTCCGGCCTCGATGAACAAGGCAGGCAAGGGCACGTTCACTGTAGCCAGCGACCAGCACTACGAGGGTGCCACCGTGCTGCACGACGGCACCTACGAGTTCTCTACATTGAAGAACGGCGGCGAGCCCAGCGGCCTGGGCATGAGCCAGGAGTTTGCCCAGAACTGGGTGATGGACGGCGGCACGTATCGATACACGGGTGCCACGACGACGACCAACCGCTCGGCCCGTCTCTACAGCGACACCGAGCTGAACATCGCCGACAAGAGTGCCGTGGTGACGATGAACGGCGCCGTGGAAGGCCAGGGCGACCTCATCGTCGACGGCGAGGGCACCATGAGCGTCAACACCACCGGCTTCTTCAAGTACGACGGCGACCTCGTCCTGCGGGGCGGCACCGTGAAGCTCAACACGAAGGACGTCAGCTCGGCCGGCATCGGCTCCGCCTCGCGCCTCGTCCTGGCCGGCGGACGGCTGACCACCGTGGGCAAGAACGAGTCGAGCGTCGGCTACAACTTCCCCATCGTGGCCGAGGCCGGCACGACGTCGACCCTCGAGTTCGACCTGTGGAACACCAACAAATGCACCGTTACGGGCACGGGCACCCTGGAGTGGGGCGTCACCTACCTGCGTGAATACATCGAGGGCAACTGGGACAACTTCACCGGCCGCCTCATCATCAAACCCTTCGGCAACAACGGCAGCAATCGCCAGTTTGCCATCCGCAACGGCGCCGGCATCCGCAACGCCACCATCATGCTCAAGAGCGGCACGGCCATCAACGGCGCCAAGAACGAGTCGACCTACTATCTGGGCGGTCTCTCGGGCGAGGTCGGCTCGAAGCTGTCGGGCTTCAACGTCAAGCAGAAGGGCTCCGGCACGTGGATCGTCGGCGGTGCCAACACCGACGAGGAGTTCCGCGGCACGATCGACAACAACGACCAGGCTGGCTCGCACCCCGGCACTACCAACATCGAGAAGCAGGGCACGGGCGACTGGCGACTGACGGGCAACAACGTCTACAGCGGCACGACCATCGTCACCCAGGGCGCGCTCATCGTCAACGGCCGCCACACGGGCACGGGCAACGTCACCGTCCGCACCAACGCCACGCTGGCCGGCACGGGTCAGCTGGTTGGTAACGTGACCATTAACACGGGCGCCACGCTGCAGGCCGGCGACACGCTCGTCAACGGCCGCGGCCTGACCTTCGGCGGCGCGCTCAAGATGAACGGCACCAGCCGCCTCGTCGTCCTGGCCGACCGCACCCGCAGCAACACGCTGACCCTGCGGGGCCAGACGACCATCTCGACGCAGTCGACACTCCGTCTCGACTTCGAGGAGGCTCCCTACGACAAGACTGAATATCAGATCTTCAACATCGAGGGAGCCACCATCACCGGACAGTTTGCCGCCATCGAGCCCGCTACGCCCGGCGAGGGCCAGACGTGGGACACGTCGCGCCTCTACACCGAGGGCGTCATCACCGTCGTGGGCGGTGAGACGAATCCTGACACGGGCGAGACCCCCGGTCCGCAGCCCGGCGAGATGAAGACGGCCCTGCTGGCCTGGGGCAACATGATCAACCGGTCGTACGACAACTCGGAATATAAGAACATGATGGTGGGTGCCGAGAACGACGAGGCACAGGGCTTCTCACTCGTCATCACGGGCAACCTGCAGAAGTCGTACTCCAGCGCCGGCACGCCCAAGCTGCCCGTCGAGTACAAGGGCGAGATCATCGAGCGCACGGCCATCAAGCTGTCGAACGGCGCCCAGAACACCATCTTCATGCCCGAGGGGGCACGCGCCACAAAGATGACCATCTACAGCATCACAGGCACCAACGCCAGCAACCGCGAGAGCTACTGGAAGGAGGTGGCCGGCGTGACGTATACGCCCGCGACGACCACCGTGCTCGACCTCGACGCCCCGCGCTCGAATCCGAACAAGGTGACGTTCGAACTGAGCGACGTGCCCGACAAGGTGACGTTCACCAACACGGGCGAGCAGCAGTGCGTCATCATCTATCTGGAGTATCATATCGGTGGTGAGGCCGATGGCATCGAGAGCGTCAGCAACGCCAGTGCCAAGGCTGTCCGCACGGAGATCTTCACACCCTCGGGCGAGCGCATCACGCAGCCCCGCGCCGGCATGCTCTACATCGTCCGCACGGTCGACGCCGCTGGCCGGATGACGAGCCGCAAGGTCGTCTTCTGAATCTTATGAAACCGAATCGTCCTCTCCCGCCATGGGGTGGGGGACGAAAACGAAAAATGCCTGACCTCACGGCCAGGCATTTTCCATCTAAAAAACTTATATAATAATACACGTACTACATTAAGAACGTAGCGAGAGAGAGTCGGCACACAATGGGGGCGCATCACTCTTACGAATGTGGCCAAAGTCTGAATGTCATGATCGCCTCGGCACGCTTACATCGAGCGTGTGTCGGCATTTTCTCTTCACCGAGGCAGGTCTTCTGACTTCGTTCCCATCGGCCGTCTCCTTCCCGCCCGTAATGTGTTCAGAAGGGCAGTGGATTCTGTTTTTTTTGACGGCTAATGCTTAAAGGAACTCACAGCTGCGGGACAGTCGGAGATTCTCACTCACATTCCCTATTGATCGCGGCTAAGCGAACCTCAGTGGTGCTTTCTTGTCGTTAGCGGGTGCAAAGTTACGAAGAAAAGTTGAAACGGCCAAACATTCCGAGCAGTTTCTTCACGTAGGGCCGATCCCAGTCGCGCTCGTGGTAGCGCCGGCCGTCGTAGAGCAGCAGGTCGAGGTCGATGCGGACGATGCCCTCGCGGCGGTCCTCGGGCGTGCGCCCCATGTCGGCCTCGATGCGCTTGAGGGCAGCCTGCAGGTCGTCGACGCTGAGCGCCGTGTCGGCGAGGACCAGCTGGTTGAGGTAGAGGTCGGGCCGTGCGGAGCGGATGGGCTCCGTCCAGATGGCGTCAGTATATCGCCGTGGCGTGACGATGGCGTCGAGTCGTCGTCGTGCCTCGGCGATGTTGGTCTCCTGGTCGCAGTTGGAGGCCAGCGATATGATGATCTTGTGGAGCGTCATTGTGCAGCGGCTTTTATTGTTTGATGTGCAAAATTAGTAAAAACTTGGCATAAACGTGACGTTTTCTGAGATTTTTTTCGTACCTTTGCGCCAAATGGAAGAGACGCGCCATATTTCGGCTTATCGGCAGTCGTTGCGCGAGAAGATTCTCGACAAGGCGATGGAGGCCTTCGTCGCCCATGGCATCAGGGCGGTGAAGATGGACGACATCGCCCAGAGCCTGGGCATCTCGAAGCGCACCCTCTATGAGATCTATGAGAACAAGGAGGTGCTGCTCACCGAGGGGCTGAAGAAGGCGAAGGCGGAGGAGGAGCGCCGGCTGTTGGCCATCGTGGCTGAGAGCGGCAGCGTGATGGACGTGCTGCTCTACGTCTATCGGCGCCGGATGGAGGAGTTCAGCTTGGTCAATCCCGCCTTCTATGCCGACATGGCGCGCTATCCGCAGCTCATCGAGTATCTTGAGGCCGACAAGGAGCGCCATCGTCAGCGCATGCTGGACTTCCTTCGTCGTGGCGTCGAGGAGGGCTTCTTCCGCAGCGACATCGACTACGTGCTGACGATGAAGGCCTTCGAGGCGGTCTCTGACCTGGTCATGACGCAGCAGCTCTACCGCACCTACACGATGCGCGACCTGTTCAGCAACATCCTCTTCGTCATGCTTCGTGGCATTTGCACGAAGCGTGGCGTCGACGTGATCGACCAGTTCAAGCAGTACACTTGATGATTCTCAACAACGAATTAAGACGAATCTCACGAATTACACAAACTGGTTGCCCCTGCAGGAGGCGACGTGTCCCCACGTCGCACTTGCCACAGGTGTCACGTGAGGACACGTGACCTCCTAAAACGTACCAAGTAACTCGTGAAATTCGTCTTAATTCGTTGTCTTCAAGATGTTTGAAAGGCTATTCCTCAGTTGAAGAAGTTCCACGAGATGCCCAGCTGCAGGCTGGAGCGGTCGATGGGGTAGTGGGGCGTCAGGAATGCCTGGCGGCTGAACGACGTGCCCATGGCGTTGGTCATCATGACGAAGAAGCGGGCATGCTTCAGGTGCAGGTTGGCATAGACGTCGATGAAGGGGAAGTTGCCCAGTTCCATGCGCGTGTCGGCATTCTGCTGCACGCCGAACTGGTTGAGCTGCGGACAGAAGTCGGGAGCCGCATACTTGGTGAAGTAGGTGGCGGCGGCACCCAGCTCCACCTTCAGCACATGGGCCACCATGAAGTCGAGGTAGAGGTTGGAGAAGATGTTCAGCTTCGGCAGCGGCAGCACGTCTTTCGCGCTCGACGACTGGTAGGTCACGGTGTTGTCCCAGTGGAGCGGTCCCAGTCGGAGACGCTGGTCTATCTGCGCTGTGAGGATGTTGATGTTGCCGCTGTGCTGCATCATCTGTGCGGAGAGCTGCTTGTGCGTCTCGCCGTCGATGGAGTAGTCCAGTCCCAGGTAGGTGTAGTTCTGAATCTCCTCGACGGCCACGCGCAGTCGTGTCTTTGTCTTGTTGAAGCTGAAGTCGCCCTCGATGCGCGTGCGCATCTCCTTGCTCAGGTGGGGGTCCCACCAGAAGTGCTTGCCGTGGTAGTGGCGCTGTGCGAACGTGGGATTCAGCCGGTAGAAGTAGCCGCGGGCGGCCAGCCGCACCGTGTCGCCCAGCAGACGGAAGTTGACGTCGGCGCGGCCGTCCAGCTTCAGCTGTCCCAGGTCCTCGCCCACCACCCATGTTTCGGCCGTCACGTCGTAGTGGAAGGTGCGTCCCTGTTGGCGGATCAGCTGTCCGCCGAGGCTGACGTTGTGCTCCGTCAGCCTGTTCATGTAGGCCGTCGTCCCCTCGTCGTCGACCCATGGCAGTTCGAAGCGTCGCAACTCATGCGTGGCAAAGACCTTGAGCCCAGAGGGCACGTAGCGGTTGAAGCCTTCGAGCAGGGCCACGGCCACCGTGTTGCGCACTGCGAAGTGGCGTGTGGGGTCGTAGATGGAGTCGCCCGAGTAGGTGCCTCGCAGGGTGCTGAAGTAAGTGTCGGCGTAGAGCCCCTTGGGCGAGTCGTAGGCCTGGTAGATGCGCTCCTGGTTGGTCAGCTCGAGGGTGTGGATGAAGCTGGTCACGGGCACGAACTCCCGCTTCATCGTCTGCTCTATCGAGTCCTCACGGGCTGCGAGGGCCTGCAGGCTGTCGGCCTCGGCCTTCGAGTTGACGGTGATGCGGGTGGCGTCGGCCGCTGTCGAGTCCGTCGGCATCGCCGTGGGCATGTCGCCCGCTATCTTCGCATCGTCGGGCCGGCCCTTGATGATGGGCTCCGGCTCCTGGTCGACCTTGTCAGCCATCTCGCGGTCCTTGGCGCTCTCCATGGCAAACTGTCGGGCGCGCAGCTCCTCCTCCGTCATCTTCACCTTGCGGTAGAAGCCGAGGGCATAGCGGTGGGTGAGGAAGAGCCGCTGCTGGTTGTGGCGGTTCCAGTTGCGGTCCAGCAAGACGGGAATCTCGCTGTCCTGATAGCTCTCAGTATAGATTTCCGGGTGGACGAAGTACTGGTCGTCCGAGATGCCGCCGTTCTCCGTCGCTTTCTGGTGGTTCAGCGTCACCAGGGCGTGCATCTGATACTGGTCGCCCCTGTACGAGGCGTAGAGGTTGGTGTTGAAGTGCGAGTTGTTCTGATTCTGGAAGTAGCCGCGGGCGTAGAGGTAGTCCAAGTCGAAGCCGACGCCCAGCCGCTTGCCGAAGTTGGCGGCGAAGCGGGCGTCGATGTGGTCCTTGCCGTTGGTCTTGTCGCCGCAGTTGTTGTAGGTCAGGTTGGTGACGGGCGACAGCGTGTTCGTGAAGTGCCATGCGTCGGGCGACTCCAGCACCTGGCTGTAGACGTCGGCCAGTCCGAACTGCGTCTGCAGCGGCCTGTTGGCGAAGATGCGCGACAGGCGGGCCGAGTAGTTGTTGCCCACGGTGTTGTATTCGCCCGTCGGGCCGATGCCCATCGTCGTATGAGGGAAGAGGTGGGGCAGCGTGTCGGGCTCCGTCCGCGTGATGTCGCCGAAACGGCGGTCGACGGTCCAAACGTAGAGTCCCCGCGGGATGATCTTCTTCTTGTTCTTCGTCGTGTCGTTGTTGTGTGGGTTGAAGTTCTGGTTGCGCCGCGTGACGTTGCCCGACGGATCAATCTGGTTGAAGTCCTGGGCACGAAGCACCGTGGGCGCACCGAGTGCGACCAGCAGCAGGAGCAGCAGCGGGCGTAGCGTCGTTGTCGTCATGCGTCAGATCTTTAGGATGCGCAGCGTCAGTTCGACGAACTTGAACAGCGAGGCGACGACGAGGATCCACTTCGCCACCTCGTGGTCCCACTTATAGTAGCACAGCAGTCCGGCCACGGCGCCCACCATGAAGACGACGTTGAGCCAGAAGCGCAGCACGCGCGTGCGGCTCGAGTCACGGAATGGCTCCAGGTTGTGGCGCTTCTTGTGGGGTATCTGCTCGTTCAGTTGTTCTTCCATCGTCGGGTGGGGCTTAGCTTATTTGGTCAGGAACTCGCTGAACTTACGGAAGAGGTAGTCCTTGCGGTCGATCGTCTTCTGGCGGAACTTGCCGCTGACGCGGGCCAGCTTCGTCTGCTTCTTGTTCAGTCCGTACTTGTCGTTGATCCATTCCTCGGCCTTGTAGGTCTGAGCCTCGCGCTCCTCGTCGTAGATGTAGATGATGCGGGTCATCTGCAGCTTCACGCGGCCGTCCTCGCAGTCGGCCACGAGATGATAGAGCAGGCGCGTGCGGTCGAGCACCAGCGCCGTCGACTTGAACACGAGCCACTCCTGGAGGCTGGCCACCACCTGGCCCTTCTCGGCGTCCTCGATGGCCACGCGGCTCTGCTCCTTCACCTGCTCGGGAGCCTTCACCAGGTCGTGCATCAGCTTCACGACGGCGTCGTAGAGCTGCCCCTTCGTCTTGCCGGGGGCGCTGATGGTCGTCTCGAAGACGACGCGGCCGTCCACCTCGGGCACGGCTCCCGCCAGATACTTCGGGTTCATCTTCGGGTCTGTAATTGTCGTCTCCGTCTGTTCCCAGGCGTTGCTTTGTGCCGTGGCTGCCAGCGGCAGCATCATCAGCAGTGCTATCACGATTCGTTTCATCTTTTCCTTATTATTTATTGTAAAACCGTGCAAAGTTACGAAGTTATTCCGAAATAAACAACTTTTTTCCAAACATTAACGCATCTGAAGGAATCTGACGAACTATTTCCAAGCCGTGAAAATATATTTCCAAGCCATGAAAATCTATTTTCAAGCCTTGAAAATATATTTCCAAGCCTTGAAAATAGTCCCGTCGTCTTCGCCGTCACGCTTTCGCCCATCCCGCCGCATGATAGTTGTGCAGCTATTTCCAATTATTTTTCGCAGTTTTTTTTACTCCAGTGCGCTTTATTCCATTGATTTTTTGTAATTTTGTAGCGCACAAGTAGGAGGCGACGTGTCCCACGTCGCAATCCAGACGATTGATGCGACGTGGGACACGTCGCCTCCTACTGCATATAGAAGCAAAATAGTAATCGGGAGCAATGGGAATGAAGACAGATAATCAGATTGCAGAAGCTGCAGCGAAGTTTGCAACACGTTGGGAAGGCAGGGGCTATGAGAGAGGTGAGTCGCAACCTTTCTGGATTGACTTGCTGAGCCATGTCTTTGGCATTGAGACACCTACAGACGGATTCATTCGCTTCGAAGAGCATCATAAGGTAGATGAATCGAACTTCGTTGACGGACGCATCCCTTCCACCCGTGTGCTCATCGAGCAGAAGTCGCTGGGCAAAGACCTGCGGGCACCTATCCGTCAGAGTGACGGTGCGCTGCTTAATCCATTCCAACAGGCTCGCCGCTATGTGGTAGGGCTGCCTGTCTCTGAGCATCCTCGCTGGATAGTGACCTGCAACTTCTCCGAGTTTCTGGTCTATGACATGGAGCAGCCCAACGGTGAGCCGGAGCAGATTATGCTGAAGGACTTGGGCAGGGAATACTACCGGCTGAAGTTCCTCGTTGATGCCAAGAACGAACACATTTCGAAGGAAATGCAGGTGTCGATGCAGGCAGGTGAGATTGTCGGCAAGATATATGACGCCTTGCTGAAACAATACGATGACAATTCGCCCGAAGCCCTCCGCTGGCTCAACATTCTCTGTGTGCGCATCGTGTTCTGCTTGTATGCCGAAGATGCAGAGATATTCACGCACGACCAGTTTCACGATTTTCTTACGACATACGAAGCCAAGGACATGCGCAGGGCATTGCGTGATTTGTTTGAAGTCCTGAATACGCCACAAGAGAAGCGCAGTAAATATCTGCAGGACGACTTGAAGGCATTCCCCTATACTAATGGCGGGTTATTTGCAGAGGATATCGAGATACCACAGTTCACTGAAGAACTTAAGCTGACGCTGCTGCAGAATGCGTCGCTCGACTTCGACTGGAGCGAGATTTCGCCTACCATCTTCGGAGCCGTGTTTGAATCGACGCTAAATCCTGAGACACGTCGCAGCGGCGGCATGCACTACACCTCGATAGAGAACATCCATAAGGTCATCGACCCGCTGTTCCTTAATGACCTGCGACGTGAGCTTGACGAGATTCTGGAGGAGAAGGTCGAGCGCCAGCGCCAGCGCAAACTCGGCGAGTATCAGTCGAAACTCTCGTCGCTGACGTTTCTTGACCCGGCTTGCGGCTCGGGCAACTTCCTTACGGAGACTTACCTCTCGCTGCGCCGACTGGAGAATGAAGCCATCCGTGAAATGTATCACGGACAGATGATGATGGGTGCCTTCGTCAACCCCGTCAAGGTGAGCATTCAGCAGTTCTACGGCATCGAGATCAACGATTTCGCCGTCACCGTGGCCACCACCGCCCTGTGGATTTCCGAAGCGCAGATGCTTCGTGAGACGGAGAAGATAGTCCATCAGGAAATTGACTTCCTGCCGCTGAAGAGCTATACCAATATCAGAGAAGGTAATGCCTTAAGAATGGACTGGTTAGGAGGCGACGTGTCTCACGTCGCAACAGGGGACGCCACGTCTCGCGTCGCCTCCGGCCAAGCTGATGATTGCGACGTGGGACACGTCGCCTCCTTGCAGTTTATGGAGCGTCACAAGTATATTCATATAACAGGCAATAAACTGCCTCATTGGCATCAGAACAGCAAAGTTCAGTTCGTTACCTTCAGATTGGCGGACTCTCTGCCGCAGGCGCAATTGGCCGAACTCTCTGAATTCAAGAACCAATGGTTGTCCGCCCATCCTGAGCCTTGGAGCAAGCAGACGGAAGAGGAATACAATCACATTATCAGAAATAAAATAGACAAATGGCTCGACAACAACTATGGGAATTGCCTGTTGCAAAATGATGCTGTCAGGCAGATTGTCATTGACAGTCTGCTCTTCAACAATGGCAAGAGTTATTGGCTCCATAGTTTTGTCATCATGCCAAACCACGTCCACCTGTTGATTTCACCTATCGGCGACACCACAATCATTGAGTCTATTGGCAACGTCAAGAAATACACGGCTCATTCCATCAACAGGTTATTGGGCCGACAGGGAGAAGTGTGGCAATGCGAAATTTTCGACCGCATGGTACGCAATCAGCAAAATTATGAAGCCTACGAGAGATATATCTACAACAATCCCAGCCATCTGCCTATTGGCACCTACTCCATAGGAGGCGACGTGTCTCACGTCGCAACAGGGGACGTCGAGTCTCACGTCGCCTCCGGCCAAGCTGATGGTTGCGACGTGAGACACGTCGCCTCCTACAATGCTGGTGGTTGCGACGTGAGACACGTCGCCTCCTATGATTATATCATCGGGAACCCGCCATTTATCGGCGCCCGCCAGATGGACAGCGAACAAAAACAGGATGTCCTCAGCATTTTTGGAGAAAAGTGGAAGAATGTCGGCAATCTTGATTATGTCTGCTGCTGGTATAAGAAAGCCTTCGATGCATTGAAGATAGGCAATCCCAAGGTGGCTTTTGTTTCTACTAACAGCATCTGTCAGGGTGAACAAGTGGCTAATCTTTGGCAACCTCTTATGGAGCGTGGCTTGCATATAGACTTTGCTCACCGCACCTTCCGCTGGGACAGCGAATCCTCCACAAAAGCACAAGTACATTGTATTATCGTGGGCTTTAGCAGACAAGATGGCCAGTTGCGACGTGAGACACGTCGCCTCCTAAGCGGCAAAGACGAAGAGTGCTTGTTGTTCGACAATGACAAAGTGATAAAAGTCAAGCACATCAATGCCTATCTGACTGCCGCACCCGATATTTTTATTTGGAGCCGACCGAAGCCAATATGCGATGTACCGCTGATAAGTATGGGTAACCAGCCTATAGATGGTGGTAACTATCTTTTTGACAAAGATGAGATGGAGAATTTCGTCAAAGAAGAGCCTTTGTCTGCTGCATATTTTCATCCTTATTACGGAGCCCTTGAATTTATCAACCGCAAGCCCCGATATTGCTTATGGCTCGGAAACTGTACGCCAGCAGAATTACGTAATATGCCACATTGTATGAAACGCATTGAGGCCGTACGCGAAGTAAGATTATCAAGCAAAAGACCTTCTACGCTTAAACTTGCAGACAGGCCGACACGTTTCCAAACAGAGAACTTCCCTAAAGAAGATTATATCGTCATTCCAGAGGTTTCATCAGAGAAACGCCGTTATATTCCGATGGGATTGATGTCTCCTGTTGTTATTTGTAGCAACAAACTGCGCATTATGCCTAATGTGTCACGTTATCATCTTGGCGTTCTGCAGTCAAATGTTCACATGGCTTGGATGCGAGCTGTTGCAGGTCGCTTAGAAATGCGATATGACTATAGCATTAACATCGTCTATAACAATTTCCCTTGGCCTACACCCACGGACGAACAGAAGGCAACGATAGAGCAGACGGCTCAGGCAATTCTTGATGCCCGTGCTCTCTATCCCGACTCATCACTCGCTGACCTATACGACGAACTGACAATGCCCACAGAACTGCGCAATGCCCATCAAGAGAATGACCGTGCCGTCATGCAGGCATACGGTTTCCCTGTCAAGAGCACTTTCACGGAAAGCCAGTGCGTAGCAGAACTATTCAGGCTATATAATGAGATAACTAAGTAATAAGCAAAAAAATATTGGTACAATTTGGCTGCCTCTTTAGGAGGCGACGTGTCCCCACGTCGCACTTGCCTCAGGTGTCACGTGAGGACACGTGACCTCCTAAATCTTACGGTCACTAAACAATCTTGACGTCTGCCTGCTACTTCAGCTCTATCTCGGCCTGCAGCCGTATGATTTCGTCGCGGTATTGTGCGGCCTGGAGGAAGTCCATCTTTTTGGCGGCCTCCTTCATGCGGCGGGTGGTCTCGGCGATGAGCTTCTCGATCTGTGGACGCGTCTACACTTCCAATTCACGTAACAGGTCGTTCAGAATGTACGTGTCGCTCTGAAGTTGCAGCCCACTGTCGGGATTGGTCAGCAAGGCGTAGGTATGCGAATTATAGAGGAGGTCAAGCGCACGCTCGGTGTCAACGTTGAGGCGGTCGGCCAGCAGGGTGGCTATACGTCCGGTCTTTCGCCAAAGTACTTGGTCTCTCATGGTTGACCTCCTTTCTCTGATACGGGTTCTGAAGAAATGAATCGTAGGCAAAGATCAGCAATGGTCTGATTGCTGATGCACATTTGATGGGTGGGCATAGCAAAGCGCAACTGGCCGATGGCTTGCTCTGAAGTGATGCGTCCGGCAAAGTAGTCCTCGACGGTATCGATGACTTGGTCATTGGCCACACCGCCTTCAATAAGGTCATAATCCTTCCAAGGCTGCTCTCCTCGACGACTGCTGACAATGAAGTCGAGCCACGCTTGGTCGTAGTGTTCCAAGCGGAGTCGACGGACATCTGTGGGCAGTTTTGCCTCGTCGAACTCATATGCAGAAAGTGTGGGCGTGTCCATCGCACGAATAACACAGACACGGCGTGCCCAACGCTCGGCCTGTTCGCGCAGATTGGTGACATAGAAGCCTGGCCCGAAGTCGAGTTCACGACGACCTACGCCGGTAAGGGGTGCGGGTACGCCGAGAAAAGAACCGTGATAGACGATCATTATTATTTTCCTCCTTCCCTTTTTTCCCAATTCTTCAATGCTTCTTGCACGTTCCACACCACGCCGTCAATGCTTTCGGTGTGCAGCGTGTCGTAGCAGTCGAAGAGCAGCCGGCGCACCAGATTGTGATGCTTCAGCCGGTTAAACAGTTCTGTGGTTGTTATACCCATGCGCTGTGCTGTTGCTCCGATGGCAAGCGTGGCAAATTGAGTCTGCAGGATCGTCGTTGTCATATTCTCTGTTGTGAAGAAACTGTCATACAGCTGCAAAAGTAGAAAAAATATCTGATATTCACAAATTTATGAACTATTATTTGCAGGAAAAGGAATCATGTCCTCCTACTTGAGCTCTATCTCGGCCTGCAGGCGGATGATCTCGTCGCGATACTGGGCGGCCTGGAGGAAGTCCATCTTCTTGGCGGCCTCCTTCATGCGGCGGGTGGTCTCGGCGATGAGTTTCTCGATCTGCGGACGCGTCATGTGCTCGATGATGGGGTCGGCGGCGGTGTCGAGCTGCGGGTTCGCAGCATACTGCGAGCCGAGGAGCTCGCGGACGTCGGGCGGCGTGTCCTTGGTGAGCGTGCCGTGGAGGGCCTTGACGATCTGTGTGGGGGTGATGCCGTGCTCTTCGTTGTAGCGCAGCTGCTTGAGGCGTCGGCGGTTGGTCTCGTCGATGGTGAGCTGCATGGAGGCGGTGATGGTGTCGGCATACATGATGACGCGGCCGTTGACGTTGCGGGCGGCGCGGCCGGCGGTCTGCGTGAGTGAGCGGTGGGAGCGGAGGAACCCCTCCTTGTCGGCGTCGAGGATGGCGACGAGCGACACCTCGGGCAGGTCGAGGCCCTCGCGGAGGAGGTTGACGCCTACGAGGACGTCGTAGACGCCCTGGCGCAGCTTCTCGAGGATCTGGACGCGGTCGAGGGTGGCCACGTCGCTGTGTATGTAGGCGGTCTGGATGCCGTGGTTCAGCAGATACTCGCTGAGCTCCTCGGCCATGCGCTTGGTCAGCGTGGTGACGAGGGTGCGCTCGTGGCGCTCGATGCGCTGGCGTATCTCCTCAAGGAGGTCGTCGATCTGATGCTCTGAGGGGCGCACCTCGATCTCCGGGTCGAGGAGGCCCGTGGGGCGGATGACCTGCTCGACGACGACGCCCTCGGCCTCCTGCAGCTCGAAGTCGGCAGGTGTAGCTGAGACGTAGATGCGCTGGTGGGTGTGCTCCTGGAACTCGTCGAACGTCAGGGGGCGGTTGTCGAAGGCGGCAGGCAGCCGGAAGCCATATTCCACGAGGTTAGTCTTGCGGGCGCGGTCGCCGCCGTACATGGCGCCGATCTGCGGGACTGAGACGTGGCTCTCGTCGACGACGAGGAGGAAGTCGTCAGGGAAGTAGTCGAGCAGACAGTAGGGGCGCTCGCCGGGGTGGCGGCCGTCGAAGTAGCGTGAGTAGTTCTCGATGCCGGAGCAGTGGCCCAGCTCCTTGATCATCTCCATGTCATACTCGACGCGCTCCTTGATGCGCTGCGCCTTGAGCTCGTCGCCCAGGTCCTCGAAGAACTGCACCTGTCGGACGAGGTCGTCCTGGATGTCGTGGATGGCGCGGTCGGTCTGCTCCTGGGTGGTCATGAAGAGGTTGGCGGGGTAGAGGCGGTAGTCGGCATAGCGGCCCATGGGCAGGAGCGTGACGGGGTCGAGCTCCTCGAGCTGGTCGATCTCGTCGTCCCAGAAGGTGACGCGCAGGATTTTCTCGGCGTAGGCCACGTAGATGTCAACGGTGTCGCCCTTGACACGGAAGTTGCCACGCTCGAGGGCGAGGTCGTTGCGGACGTAGAGCGACTGCACCAATTTTCTTAACAAAATATTGCGGTCGATGTGCTGACCTTGGCGCAAATCGATGACGTTCTCGGACAGGGCGTTGGGGCTGCCCATGCCGTAGATGCACGAGACCGACGAGACGACGATGACGTCGCGACGTCCTGACAATAAGGAAGATACGGCGGCGAGGCGCAGACGGTCGATCTCCTCGTTGATGGCGAGGTCTTTCTCGATGTAGGTGTCGGAATGGGGTAGGTAGGCCTCTGGCTGGTAGTAGTCATAATAACTGACATAATACTCGACGGCGTTATCGGGGAAGAAGCCCCGCATCTCCTCGTAGAGCTGGGCCGCCAGGGTCTTGTTGTGGCTAAGGATGAGGGTGGGTCGCGCGACGTTCTGGATGACGTTGGCGATGGTGAAGGTCTTGCCGGAGCCCGTGACGCCGAGGAGCACCTGGGCGCGGTCGCCCCTCAGGACGCCGTCGGTGAGCTGTCGGATGGCCTCGGGCTGGTCGCCCGTGGGCTGGTATTTTGAGGTCAGTTTGAAGTCCATATCGGGTGCAAAATTACGAATTTCTGTCGTAATAAACGTTATAAATGCGAAAAATCATTTGAAAAGCTTGCTTTTTCGGCTGAAAATGAGTAATTTTGCAGGCTAAAATACGCGAGCAATGAAGAAAACCGTACTTTATATGGGTTGCCTGATGCTGCTGCTGACGGGCTGCGCAGGCGAATTCAACAAGGTCTACAAGTCGACCGACATGGACTATCGCTACGAGTATGCCAAGCAGGCGTTCGCCGAGGGCAAGTACTCGCGGGCGGTGGGGCTGCTCGAGGGGCTCATCACGGCGAAGAAGGGCCGCGAGGACGCCGAGGAGTCGCTCTACATGCTGGGCATGGCCGAATACATGAGCCACGACTACGAGTCGGCGTCGGCTACGTTCAAGAAATACCACCAGACCTACCCGAAGGGCATCTATGCCGAGCAGGCCTCGTTCTACACGGGTCAGGCCCTCTATGAGGGAGCGCCGGAGCCCCGCCTGGACCAGACGCCCACGATAGGCGCCATCAACGCCTACCAGCAGTTCATGGACTTCTATCCTGACTCGCGCCTTCGTCAGCAGGCCCAGCAGCGACTCTTTGAGCTGCAGGACAAGCTGGTGCAGAAGGAACTGCTGTCGGCCCAGCTCTATTACAATCTTGGCGGATACTTCGGCAACATCAACTCGAACAACGAGAGCAACTATATCTCATCGATCATCACGGCCCAGAACGCGCTGAAGAGCTACCCCTACTCCAAGTGGCGCGAGGACTTCTCGCTGATCATCATGAAGAGTAAGTTCGAACTGGCCGAGAACTCGAGCGAAGACAAGCGCCTGGAGCGCTATCGCGACGCTGAGGACGAGGCCTACGGATTCCTGAACGAATATCCGGAATCGAAGAACTGCGAACTGGCCAACAAGTTCATTGCCAAGTGCAAGAAGGTGGCGGGAGAAAAGTGATGAGTGAAAAGTGAAAAGGGAACAGTGAATAGTGAAAAGTGAAAAATTTGCTGCCGCCATTTTTTTTGAAATAGAAAGAATACATCAATAACGAGAATAGAAAAAATATGGATTACAAGAAGTCAAAGGCTCCGGTGAACACCGTGACGCGCAACATCATGGACCTGTGCGAAGAGACGGGCAACATCTACGAGAGTGTGGCCATCATCGCTAAACGTGCTAACCAGATCTCCGTGCAGATCAAGGAAGACCTGTCGAAGAAACTGGCTGAGTTTGCCAGCTACAACGACTCGCTCGAGGAGGTGTTCGAGAACCGCGAGCAGATCGAGATCTCGCGCTACTACGAGAAGCTGCCGAAACCCACGCTGCTCGCCACTCAGGAGTTCATCGAGGGCAAGGTGTACTATCGCGACCCCTCCAAGGACAACCAGACCGTTGCTGCAGAGGTATGATACAGAGGATTCAGACTGTCTATCTCTTCATCGCCTTCGTCGTGCTGGCCGTCTGCGCCGCGTGCGACCAGACGTTCGGATTCCTGTGCGGATGGACGGCGGCCCTGGCAGTGCTGACGCTGGCCGACGTGTTCCTCTACAAGAAGCGCACGCGCCAGGCGATGCTCTGTCTGGTGCTGATGGGGCTGGCCCTGGTCTACTATGTGGCCCTGGCGGTCTATAACCACCGCATGGGCGGCGCCCTCGTGCTGACGTGGCCCATGGTGCTGCCTGCCGTGGCCATCGTGCTGCTGTTCATGGCCCGCAAGCGGATCCTCAAGGACGAAAAGCTGGTGCGTTCGCTTGACCGCATCAGGTGAGTTGAGAGTTGAGAACTGAGAGTTGAGAGTTATGGAGATAAAGAGCGCCGAGTTTACGCTGTCATCACCGATGGTGAGCATGTGTCCTAAGGACACGAAGCCTGAGTATGCCTTCATTGGCCGTTCGAACGTGGGCAAGTCGAGCCTGATCAATATGCTTTGCCGCAACAAGCGGCTGGCCAAGACATCGGCCACGCCCGGCAAGACGCTGCTCATCAACCACTTCATCATCAACCGCGAGTGGTATCTGGTCGACCTGCCCGGCTATGGATTTGCCAAGCGGTCGAAGTCGGAGGTGCAACGCCTCGACCAGATGATTCGCGGCTACCTGCTGGAGCGCGAACAGCTGGTCAACGTCTTCGTGCTCGTCGACGTCAGGCTGGAGCCACAGGCCATCGACCTGGAGTTCATCAACTGGCTCGGCGTGTCGAGCATCCCCTTTGCCATCATCTTCACGAAGGCTGACAAGCTGTCGGCACTCAAGGTGCGCCAGAACGTCGAGGCCTACAAGACGAAGATGCTCGAGACGTGGGAGGAGATGCCCCCTTACTTCATCACGTCGGCCGAGAAGCAGGACGGACGCGACGACGTGCTCGGATATATAGAGCAGATCAACAAAGGGCTGCTGGATGGCTAAGGAGATACCTTGTCTCGACGTACAGAACCTGACCAAGTCGTTCGGGTCGCTGGTGCTCTTTGAGGGCATCAGCTTTTCTATTGCCGAGGGACAGAAGGTGGGGCTCATTGCCAAGAACGGCACGGGCAAGTCGACGCTGCTGTCGCTGCTGTCGGGCAAGGACGGCTATGACAGCGGCTCCATCATCTTCAGACGCGACCTGCGCGTGGGCATGCTGGAGCAGTCGCCACGCTTCGACCCCGAGGAGAGCGTCCTCGATGCTTGCTTCAACCATCAGGGCGATCCCGACAAGGTGCTGAAGGCCAAGCAGATTCTCACGCAGCTGAAGATACGCGACCTCAGCCAGCCCATGGGGCAGCTGAGCGGCGGACAGCAGAAGCGGGTGGCGTTGGCCAACGTGCTGATCACGGAGCCCGACATGCTCATCCTCGACGAGCCCACCAACCACCTCGACCTGGAGATGATCGAGTGGCTCGAGGGCTTCCTGAACCGCGGCAACAAGACGTTGCTCATGGTCACCCACGACCGCTATTTCCTCGACCGCGTCTGCACGGTCATCCTCGAAATCGACGACCGCACCATCTACACCTATCGCGGCAACTACGCCTACTATCTGGAGAAACGGCAGGAGCGCATCGACAACCGACGTGCCGAGATAGCACGGGCCAACAACCTGTACCGCACGGAGCTGGAGTGGATGCGACGCATGCCGCAGGCCCGCGGCCACAAGGCCAAGTATCGCGAGGACGCCTTCTATGAGCTGGAGCGCGTGGCCAAGGCCCGCATAGAGGAGAGGGCCGTCAGGCTGAAGGCCTCGAACGTCTATATCGGCAGTAAGATCTTCGAGTGCCAGTATATCTCGAAGGCCTTCGCGGACGACGTGGTCATCATGAAGGACTTCTACTACAACTTTGCCCGCTTCGAGAAGATGGGCATCGTCGGCAGCAACGGCACGGGCAAGTCGACCTTCCTGAAGATGCTGCTCGGCGAGATGCAGCCCGACGAGGGCCACATCGTCGTCGGCGACACCGTACGCTTCGGCTACTTCTCGCAGGAGGGCTTGAAGTTCGACGAACAGCAGAAAGTCATCGACGTGGTGCGCGACATTGCCGAATACGTCGACCTGGGACAGGGCCGTCATCTCTCGGCCAGCCAGTTCCTGCAGCACTTCCTCTTCACGCCGGAGCAGCAGCACAACTACGTCTACAAGCTCTCGGGCGGTGAGCGCCGCAAGCTCTACCTGTGCACGGTGCTGATGCGCCAGCCTAACTTCCTCGTGCTCGACGAGCCGACCAACGACCTCGACATCGTCACGCTGCAGATCCTGGAGGAATACCTGCAGGACTTCCCCGGATGCGTCATCGTCGTCAGCCACGACCGCTACTTCATGGACAAGGTGGTCGACCACCTGCTCGTCTTCCGTGGTCAGGGCGAGATCAAGGACTTCCCCGGCAACTATACGCAATACCGGGAATGGCTGACGCTGCAGCCTAATGCGGGCGCCGCAGCTGGCAGCGTCAAGGAGGCGTCGCAGCCGAAGAAAGACTATCACCACGACGAGCGCCGGCGCATGACGTTCAAGGAACGGCGTGAGTTTGAGCAGCTCGAGAAGGACATCGCAGCCCTGGAGGCTGAGAAGAAGCAGATTGAGGAGGCTCTCTGCGGAGGCACCACCTCGGTCGACGAGATCAACCGGCTGAGCAAGCGTCTGGCCGTCGTGAACGACGAGCTCGACGAGAAGTCGATGCGATGGCTGGAGTTGGGGGAGATTGAGAGTTGAGAGTTGAGAGTTGAGAGGTATGGTGCAGCAATATCCATCACGACTACTGGAACAGGCGGTGCAGCAGTTTGCCACACTGCCGGGCATAGGGCGCAAGACGGCGCTCAGGCTGGTGCTACACCTGCTCCGGCAGGACACTGAGACCGTCAGCCTGTTCACCAAGGCCATCGACACGATGAAGCATGAGGTGAAGTTCTGTCGCACCTGCCATAACATCAGCGACACCGACACGTGCCCCATCTGTGCCAACCCGCATCGCGACGCAACCACCGTCTGCGTGGTGGAGAACATCCAGGACGTCATGGCCGTCGAGAACACCCAGCAGTTCAACGGACTCTATCACGTCCTCGGCGGACTCATCTCGCCGATGGACGGCATTGGTCCGAGCGACCTGGAGATCGACTCGCTCGTCGAGCGCGTCGGGCAGGGCACGATCCGCGAGGTGATCCTGGCCCTCAGTCCGACGATGGAGGGCGACACGACCAACTTCTACATCTTCCGCAAGCTGGCTCCCTTCACCGATGTGCGCATCAGCATCATCGCGCGTGGCATCGCTGTCGGTGGTGAGCTGGAATACACCGACGAGGTGACGCTGGGCCGCTCAATCCTCAACCGCACGCCTTTCGAAGGCAAATGAAACATAGCAATCATTCTCAGATGAAAAGAATACAAAACATATTGATGGTGCTGTTCTGGGGCCAGCTGGCCGTACCGGCACTGCTCTACGTCTGCGGCGAGTTCCTGCATGTCGACATGGCCGTGCTTAGCGAGTGCTCGCCGACGGTGCGCTATGTGGTCTCGACGGTGATGATACTGCTCTCGCTGGCCCTCATTCCGCTGGCGCTGAGGCTCTTCAAGTTCGGAAGGGTCCGACGCGACCTGGCGGAGCGTGGGGCGGAAGCTCTCGGCAAGTGGGGGAGAATCCGGCTGCTGATGCTGGGCGACCTGCTGCTGGCCAACACGGTGCTTTACTATGCCTTCGCCTATGAGCCGGCCTTCGGCTATCTGGCTGTCGTCACACTGCTGACGATGCCCTTCGTCTATCCAACGATGAACCGCTGTCTCACCGAGACGGAAGCCGCCGGGGAGGGCGCTGACGCATGAAGCTCACGGTCGTCATCGTCAGCTACAACGTGCGCTACTTCCTGGAGCAGTGCATCATCAGCGTGCAACGGGCCTGCAAGGACCTGGAGTATGAGATATACGTCGTCGACAATGACTCCAGCGACGACACCGTCGACTACATCACGCGCCGCTTCGGCGATGCCATCACGCTCATAGAGAGCCAGCACAACCTGGGCTTCGCGCGGGCCAATAACATCGCGATACGTCAGACCGAGAGCCAGTACGTGCTGCTGCTCAATCCTGACACTTTCGTCGGCGAGGAGAGCATCCGCACCGTCATCGACTTCATGGATGCTCACCCCAAGGCGGGTGGGGTAGGGGTGATGATGCACAACCCGGACGGCACCGTTGCCCGCGAGTCGCGCCGCGGACTGCCGACGCCATGGGTCTCGCTGCTGAAGATGCTGGGCAACTCGAAACGCTACTACATGAGCCATCTGCCATGGGATGAGCCGGCACAGATAGAGGTGATGAGCGGTGCCTTCTGCATGCTACGCCGTGAGGCCCTCGACCAGGTGGGGCTGCTCGACGAGGACTTCTTCATGTACGGTGAGGACATCGACCTGAGCTATCGCATCATGAAGGGTGGATTCGAGAACTGGTATGTTCCTGCTAAGATCGTCCACTATAAGGGTGAGTCGACGCATAAGACGAGTTTTCGCTACGTCCACGTGTTCTATCAAGCCATGGCCATCTTCTTCCGCAAGCACTATGGTCATCTCTCCATCCTCGTGACGCTGCCCATCCATCTGGCCATCTACATGCGGGCCTTCATCGCACTCATACACATGCAGGGACAGCGCATACGCGAGTCGCTGGGATTATACGCGCGCCGGACGGCTGAGGTGGACTATGCCTTTGCCGGCAGCACACGCATGCAGACGGAGTGTCGGAAACTGGCCAAGCGCAAAGGTCTCCAGGGACGCTTCGGCTTCTCTGCCAACGAGGTGGAGATGAGCGAGCATACGTGTCTCGTATATGACTCCCAGAAGTACAGCTTTGACGATATTATTGCCGACGCCCGACAGCGGGCCGGCCACTTCAAGTGCATTGGCACCTACAACAGCGATACGCGGGTGCTCATCACACCAAACGACATCTTCAGATGACCGGCAGCAACCAACGAACCCGTCTGCGGGCGATGGAGCCCGAGGATCTTGACCTCCTCTATCGCATCGAGAACGACGTCGAGCTATGGGACGTCGGCACCACCAGCGTGCCCTATTCGCGCTATGTGCTGCACGACTTTCTGGCCAGCAGCTCTGGCGACATCTACACCGACAAGCAGCTGCGTCTCGTCGTGGAGAATGAAGACGGCGTGGTGGTGGGGCTGCTCGACCTGTGTCACTTTGATCCCAAGCATCTCCGCACAGAGGTAGGGATGGTCATCGAACGGCCCTGGCGGCAGAAAGGCTATGGACTGGAGGCTCTGCAGCAGTGTATAGCCTACGCGCGGCGTACGCTCCATCTGCATCAGCTCTATGCCGTCGTGTCGTCCGACAACGAGGCGGCTCTCCGGCTCTTTGCCAGAGCAGGCTTCAAACCGTCGGCCCGACTGGCGGAGTGGCTTTTCGACGGCGACACCTACCACGATGCCGTGATGATGCAGCGCATCCTCTGAACACACAAGATATTTTTCTCTTATTTCCTGCGGCGGAACTCCGCACATGTGATGGCCGTGGCAATGGCCACGTTGAGGCTTTCAGGTCCTTCGTGGTAGCGAGGGATGAGCAGCCGGTGGCTGACGAGTCGCCTCACCTCCGGCGAGATGCCGTTGCCCTCGTTGCCCATCACGATGATACCCTCCTGCGAGAGCGCCTCGTCGTAGATGCAACGTCCGTCGAGCAATGTTCCGTAGACGGGCACCTGCGACCTGCCGATGAGCTCCACCAGATCTGTATAAATAATGTTTACGCGCGCAATGCTTCCCATCGTGGCCTGAACCACCTTGGGGCTCCAGGCGTCGGCCGTGTCCTCCGAGCAGTAGATGGTCGTGATGCCAAACCAGTCGGCCACGCGAATAATCGTGCCCAGATTGCCGGGATCCTGGACACCGTCGAGTGCCAGCCGCAGGCCAGCCTCGTCCTCCTGAGGATTCTTTTGCTCGGGAATCCTGAACACGGCCAACACCTCCTGCGGATGCTGCAGGAAACTGAGTTTGCGCAGCTCGTCGGCAGTGATACGCTGGGGCTCCAGGATGCCCTGTGGCTGCTGCCACGACTCGGTGGCAAAGATCTTGACGGGGCGGAATCCGCTACTGATGAGGTCGCCCACTACTTTGGGCCCCTCGGCCACGAAGGCCTTCTCGGCCCGGCGGTGCTTTTTCATCTCCAACTGGCGGACGTATTTCTGGTCATTCTTGCTTAACATGCCGCAAAGTTACGACTAATTTGCGGATTTCCGTGTCTTGTCCTTGGTTAAAAATAAATAATTGTCAGCACCGCGCTGCATTTTTTGCTCATTTTCTTTGGCCGTGTGCGAAAAATCGTGTAACTTTGCACAATTCCATAAAACTTATATAACCATTTATCATCAATATCAATTAACTAATGAGTCAAAAAAGAGTTTACCTCTTCGGCAATGGTAAGGCCGAAGGTAATGCAAAAATGCGTGAGGAACTTGGTGGCAAGGGTGCTAACCTGGCCGAAATGAATCTCATCGGCGTCCCCGTTCCTCCTGGTTTCACCATCACGACCGACTGCTGCAACGAGTACTACAAGGTTGGACAGCAGAAGATCATGGAGCTGCTTCAGGACGACGTCATGGCTGCCGTGAAGCACATCGAGGTGCTGATGAACTCGAAGTTCGGCGACAAGGAGAACCCCCTGCTCGTCTCTGTGCGTTCGGGCGCTCGCGCTTCCATGCCTGGCATGATGGACACCATCCTCAACCTCGGTCTGAACGACGAGGTGGCTGAGGGTATGTGCAAGAAGACCAATAACCCCCACTTCGTCTATGACTCCTATCGTCGTTTCGTGCAGATGTACGGCGACGTGGTGCTTGAGATGAAGCCCGTCAACAAGGAAGACATCGATCCGTTCGAGGAGATCATCGAGAAGGTGAAGGAAGAGCGCGGTGTGAAGCTCGACAAGGACCTCAACGTCGACGAGCTGAAGAAACTGGTCCGCCTGTTCAAGGAGGCCATCAAGGAGCGCACCGGCAAGGACTTCCCCAACGATCCTATCGAACAGCTCTGGGGTGCCATCTGCGCCGTGTTCCGCAGCTGGATGAACGAGCGCGCCATCCTCTACCGCAAGATGGAAGGCATCCCCGACGAGTGGGGTACGGCCGTCAGCGTCATGGCTATGGTGTTCGGTAACATGGGCGACACTTCCGCAACGGGTGTTTGCTTCAGCCGCGACGCCGCCAATGGCGAGAACGTGTTCAACGGTGAGTACCTCGTCAACGCCCAGGGTGAGGACGTCGTTGCCGGTATCCGCACGCCTCAGCAGATCACCAAGCTCGGTTCACAGCGTTGGGCAGAGCGTGCCGGTATCAGCGAGGAAGAGCGTGCTGCCAAGTATCCCTCGATGGAGGAGGCCATGCCCGAGATCTACAAGGAGCTCGACGGCATCCAGAACAAGCTCGAGGAGCACTATCGCGACATGCAGGACATGGAGTTCACCGTTCAGGAGGGCAAGCTCTGGTTCCTCCAGACGCGTAACGGCAAGCGTACCGGCGCTGCTATGGTGAAGATCGCCATCGACCTGCTCCACGAGGGCAAGATTGACGAGAAGACTGCCATCATGCGCTGCGAGCCCCAGAAGCTCGACGAGCTGCTTCACCCCGTCTTCGACAAGAAGGCCCTGACCACCGCCAAGGTTATCGCACAGGGTCTGCCCGCCAGCCCCGGTGCCGGTTGCGGTCAGATCGTCTTCCACGCTGACGACGCTCAGGCATGGCATGCCGATGGTCATAAGGTGGTGCTCGTCCGCATCGAGACCAGCCCCGAGGACCTCGCAGGTATGTCGGCTGCTGAGGGCATCCTGACCGCACGTGGCGGTATGACCTCTCACGCTGCCGTCGTGGCACGTGGCATGGGCAAGTGCTGCGTCTCTGGCGTCGGAGCCCTGAACGTCGACTATAAGGCTAAGACCGTCGAGATTGACGGCGTAGTCTACAAGGAAGGCGACTTTATCTCCATCAACGGAACGACCGGTCAGGTCTATGCCGGCGAGGTGCCCACGAAGGCTGCTGAGCTCAGCGGCGACTTCAAGGAACTGATGGATCTCTGCGACAAGTACACCAAGCTGCAGGTTCGCACCAATGCCGATACGCCCCACGATGCACAGGTGGCTCGCAACTTCGGCGCCAAGGGTATCGGTCTGACCCGTACGGAGCACATGTTCTTCGAGGACAAGAAGATCATCGCTATGCGCGAGATGATCCTCGCCGACAGCGTTGCCGGACGTGAGAAGGCACTGGCTAAGCTGCTGCCCTATCAGAAGGCTGACTTCAAGGGCATCCTCGAGGCTATGGACGGACTGCCCGTCAACATCCGCCTGCTCGATCCTCCTCTCCACGAGTTCGTTCCCCACGATCTGGCCGGTCAGGAAACCATGGCTAAGGAGATGGGTGTCTCGCTGGAGACCATCCAGCGCCGTGTGGCCTCTCTGGCAGAGAACAACCCGATGCTGGGTCACCGTGGCTGCCGTCTGGGCATCACCTTCCCCGAAATCACCGCTATGCAGACCCGCGCCATCCTCGGTGCTGCCTGCGAGCTGAAGAAGGAGGGCAAGCACCCCATGCCTGAGATTATGGTGCCCCTGATTGGTATCCTCCACGAGCTGAAGCAGCAGAAGGACATCATCCTGTCGACTGCCAAGGAAGTGTTTGCCGCTGAGGGCGTTGAGGTTGAGTTCGAGATCGGTACGATGATTGAGATTCCTCGTGCTGCTCTGACCGCCGACCGCATTGCCACTGAGGCACAGTACTTCTCATTCGGTACGAACGACCTGACTCAGATGACCTTCGGCTATTCACGCGACGACATCGCATCCTTCCTGCCCGTGTATCTGGACAAGAAGATCCTGAAGGTCGATCCCTTCCAGGTGCTCGACCAGAACGGTGTCGGCAAGCTCATCAAGTACGCCGTCCGCCAGGGCCGCGAGGTGCGTCCCGACCTGCGTTGCGGCATCTGCGGTGAGCACGGCGGTGAGCCCAGCTCCGTCAAGTTCTGCGCCAAGATCGGCATGAACTACGCCAGCTGCTCACCCTTCCGCGTCCCCATCGCCCGTCTAGCCGCCGCGCAGGCAGCTGTAGAGGAATAACTTGAAAGATGCTGATAATTAGTGAGATACGAGGCAAGGACTTGGAAAACAGGTTCTTGCCTCGGTTCTTTTTGCTCATATTCTGCACGTTA
>OCTW013394604.1_pt1 | contig 45459 bp, 43 predicted proteins | sample 1539671 | NCBI WGS metagenome assembly OCTW01 (sample SAMN02144230, study PRJEB22623) | gut metagenome | biome: sheep rumen | host: Ovis aries | place: New Zealand
ATTAAAGAGATAACCTACGATAATAATACCTACTACACAAATAGCGATAAAGATACCAAGCAGCTTTGGTTTAATCGCTTTTCTCAGCATAATAAGTGAAGGCAGGCTCAGGGTTGTCACTGCCATCATGAAGCTTAAGACAGTACCAAGAAGTGCACCCTTTGAAAGCAATGCTTCGGCAACAGGAATGCTACCAAAAATATCGGCATACATCGGTACACCTACAATTGTTGCAAGAACAACCCCAAATGGGTTCTTATTGCCAAGAATCGTTTCAATAATATCTTCAGGAATCCAGTTATGAATAATCGCACCAATACCAACTCCAAGCAAGATATAAGGAAAGACTTTCTTAAAGGTTGAATTCATTTGTTCAAAGGCATAATCAAGACGATCTTTTTTTGTGAGCGTGACTCCCTTCACCTCGACTGCCCGGGCATTCTTGATGAAGTCCTCAACTTCATCTTCAAGCTTCAAACGTTCAATAAGCGTTCCGCCAATAACAGCAATAACCAATCCCATGATCACATAGACAATCGCCACACGATAGCCAAAGATGCCAATTAAAAGAATCAAGCTGCCAAGATCAACCATTGGCGAAGATATCAAGAAAGAGAATGTCACGCCAAGAGGTAAGCCGGCACTCGTAAAGCCAATAAAGAGGGGAATGGATGAGCATGAACAAAATGGTGTCACTGTCCCTAATAGTGCCCCCATGATATTCGCAAAAACGCCATGAAAACGTCCCATAATCTTACGGCTTCTTTCTGGTGGGAAGTAGCTTTGGATATAGGAAATCATGAAAATGAGTAGGCAAAGCAAAATCGTAATCTTAATAACATCATAGATAAAGAACTGCAAAGAGCCTCCCAATCGACTCTCAACATTGATCCCCAACATTGTCAGTAGAGATGCAACAAGCCTATTTAACCAATGCATGGCAAGAATTTCATTTTGTATAAATGTCCCCATATGTATGCTCCTATCATATCGATATTTATCTATATGAATAATACCTCTCATATAGATAATTGTCAATATGATAAAAAACTATAAGCTTATGCTTATAGCTTTCCAATCGTAATTTCATTAAGAGGTAAATAGACAATACCTTCATCACATTTCATACCAACCTGCCCCTTGCAATCCAGTCCTATAAAGCATACACGACCATAATTCTTAAAATACATCCACTTACCTTTAAGATAAGAATGGGCATTCACCTCCTCAATAATCTTACGAAAATCATATTGAAGATATTGTCTATAGATGTCGATGAATTGCATCATGAGTCGATGAAGATCAATGTCTGTTTGAAGAATGGATTCCATGGCGATATAGTTTTTATTTTTGACATTAAGGCCAATACCGACAATAGTCCCAAGATAATGATCTTGATAAATAGCCTTTGTCAAGATGCCAGCAATCTTTTGATTGTTGACATAGATATCATTAGGAAACTTTATTGAAGCTTCTATGGAATAGGCGGCAAGAAGCTTCAATAAAGCGTAGGCGGCAGTGATGGTATAAATATAAGGCTGACGTTCTTTCTTGAAGAGGATGCTCAAGAGTAGATCTTCCCCTTTTTTTGAAGTCCATCTATGTAAATGACGTCCTCTTCCAGCACTTTGATAGTTCGATCTGACAACAGTAAAATCCTGAAACTGATTAATATGTTTTTCTAGATAGAGATTGGTTGAATCAAGCTCATCAAATTCAATAATCTGCACACTATTCACCAATCGCAAATGTCAGTGTCGCAACAACTGCTACTTCTCCATCAACTGTTGCCTTCGCTTCACCAATACCAATATTATGACGCATGCGTGTTAAAGTACATTCAAGTTCTACCTTGTCGCCAGGAATAACCTGTCTTTTAAACTTACAATTTGTAATACCGGCGAAGTAGACAAGACGGCCTTGAAATTCTTCTTTTGAGAGAATCGCAACGCATCCTGTCTGAGCCAATGCTTCCACTAACAAAACCCCGGGCATGACATGATATTCTGGAAAATGTCCCATAAACTGCATTTCGTTGACAGAAACACATTTTATGCCTTTGGCATATTCCCCAGGCTTATAGTCTATAATACGATCAACCAGGGCAAAGGGATAACGATGTGGATTTATTTTAGCAATCTGATTACTATCGAGTTCCATCTTGAACCTCCTTAAAGATAATGGATGCATTATGGCCTCCAAAGCCTAAAGAATTACTCATGACATAATGAAGCTTTTGATATCTACCTTGATTAGGGACAATATCAAGATCACATTCTTCATCTTTGACACGATAGTTGATTGTTGGAGGGATGAAGGAAGTACTTAAGGCCTTAACCGAAAAGACACCCTCAATACCTCCTGCTGCTCCAAGACAATGACCCGTATTGCCCTTTGTGCTTGAAACAGCTAGCTGATAGGCATGCTTGCCAAACACATGCTTAATCGCCTCAGTTTCTCCTAAATCATTAAGATGTGTTGATGTGCCATGGGCATTGATATAATCAATGTCGTCAGCCTGAATTTGGGCATCATCTAAAGCACGCTGCATAGCTTTTGCACCACCTATGCCTCCTTCAAGAGGTGCAGTGATATGATGGGCATCACAGGAAACACCATAGCCTACCATTTCACAATAGATATGCGCACCTCTTTGTAGGGCATGATTGTATTCTTCTAAGACAAGCATACCAGCACCTTCACCCATGACAAAGCCATGACGCTCTTGGTCAAAGGGAATGGAAGCACGATTTTCATCAGTTGCATCACTTAAGGCTTTCATGCTTGTAAAGCCACCAATACTTAAACGTGTGATCGCTGCTTCACAGCCACCGGCAATCATCACATCTTCATAGCCATCACGTATATTGCGGAAAGCATCACCAATCGCATTTGTCCCACCGGAACAGGCTGTTACCGGACAAGTACATAAGCCTCTTGCATCGTGTGCAATGGCAATCTGTCCAGCTGCTAGGTTAGAAATCGTCATGGGAATAAAGAATGGCGAGACACGGTCAAACCCTCTTTTTTCACCCTTTTCAAAATTGGTTTCAATTGAGCCAATACCACCAATACCGGATGAAACAACAACCCCAAAGCGTTCATGATCAAATGTCATCTGATCTAATTTAGCATCTTCAACGGCCTCTCTTGCAGCAATAAGACCATATTGAATAAAGGCATCCATCTTCTTGACTTCTTTCTTGTCGAAATAGAGAGATGGATCATAGTCTTTGATTTCAGCGGCAAGCTTGGTCTTAAAGTTCGTCGTATCAAAATGACTTATTGGAGCAATACCACATTTTCCTTCCATAATAGCCTGCCAGCTTTCTTCAACATTATGACCAATAGGCGTAAAAGCCCCTAATCCCGTCACGACAACTCTTCTTTTTTCCATCTTAATTCCCCCTACATCACCATGCCACCATCAATATTAAGAACCTGACCAGTAATATAGCTTGCTTCATCGCTTGCCAGAAAGACAATGGCATTCGCAACATCTTCTACCTGACCAAAACGTCCTAATGGTATTTGTTTATGCATGGATTCTACAATATCTTCAGAGAGCACACGCGTCATATCTGTTTCAATAAAGCCCGGTGCAACACAGTTCACACGAATATGGCGACTTGCCAATTCTCTTGCCAATGACTGGCTCATGGCAATAATACCTGCTTTACTGGCAGCATAATTCACTTGACCAATATTGCCAATTTCACCCACAACACTTGCTAGTGAAATAATGGCACCTGAGTTCTGCTTCATCATCATTCTTGCTGCTTCCTTATTACAAAGAAAAGCACCTTTAAGATTCGTATCAATAACCTGATTAAAATCATCCTCGCTCATTCTTAAGAAGAGACGATCTTTTGTAATACCGGCATTGTTCACTAAAACATCAAGATGGCCAAAATGTTCCTTGACTTTCTTAAACATATCTTGCACTTCTAGCTTATTAGCGACATCACCAGGAGCCAAATAAGCCTCTACACCTAGTGCTTCACATTCCTCTTTTAAGCTTTGTGCGATTTCATGATTATTATTATGCTGGCGATAATTGATGACAACATTATATCCCTTTTTACAAAAAGCCATAACACAGGCCTGCCCAATACCACGCAACCCTCCGGTCACTAAAACAACTTTTCTTTCACACATAATAATTCCAGTTCCTTTATTGTATTTTCTAATGTTTTCCTGTCTTCTATATGATAGCGTTTGACCTTACGATCAATTTTTGCGACAAAGCCAGAAAGCACTTTGCCAGGGCCAATCTCAATAAAAGTATCTACGCCATGATCTATCATATAACGGATGCTTTTTTCAAAATAAACGGGATGAGAAACCTGTTTTTCAAGTAGGCTGGCAATTGTTTCATCTTTATCTCTTTCTTTGGCTGTTGTATTAAAGATGACAGGTGTCTTCATTTCATGAAATGTGATCTGTTGGAAATAATCATGAAGCTCTTCTCCAGCTTCCTTCAATAAAGCGGTATGGAAAGGGCCTGCAGTATTTAAGGCGATAACACGACGGGCACCCAATGTGCGAGCGTACGCACTGGCTTTTTCAACCGCCTTTCTTTCACCACTAATAACGAGCTGACCAGGACAATTGTAGTTACAAATGGCAACATAGCCTTCACTTCTTGCCTCTTCAACAGCCTTTTGTAGCTGATCTTCAGGGAGGTTCAATACAGCTGCCATAGCTGAATCCACCTTCTTTGATGCTTTTTCCATCGCTAAAGCACGTTGGTAAACAATCTGGATGGCTGTATCGGGATCAAAGACGCCTGCACTTGCCAATGCACCATATTCACCAAGTGACAAACCTGCACAATATGATGCATGTATATGCGCTTTGTTGAGTTGTTGGAGGATTATCATTTCGACAGCAATAATAGCAGGCTGATTATAGTGATTAAGCGTGAGTTTTTCTAATGGACCTTCAAACATAACTTTTTTTAAATCAATATCAAGCTGAATATGATCAATAAGCTGGCGCGCCTCTTCATATGTTTCATAGAGATCCTTCCCCATTCCCACATACTGGCTGCCCTGTCCGGCAAATAAGAAACCTATTTTCATACAATCCCCTCCATAAGTTCATCTATTAATGTCTTGACACTAACAATCTTTTCAATGCGATAACCATTTGTACCTGAGAAGACAATCCCTTCATCAAGATTGCCATTGACGGCATTAATAAGGGCTTGAGTAATACAATAAGGTGCGTTGGTGACATGGCATGACTGAATACAGCTAAAGCATTTCGTGATTTTTTGATGCTTCTTTAGAAATGGTGTTGATAACGCTCTTGCCGGCATGCCAACTGGTGATTTGATGATTGAAAGATCTTCCTTTTTCGCATTGATAAAGGCTTGCTTAAAGGCGTCACTTGCATCACATTCATTTGTCGCAATAAAGCGTGTGGCCATCTGCACACCATCCGCTCCGGCAGTTAAAGCTTGTTTGATATCATCATTTGTATAAATGCCTCCCGCTACAAAGATAGGAATCTTTTGATGATAGAGTGCTTCATATTTTTTCACAACTGCTTTGACTTCACCAAGAATATCTAATAACTTCTGTGTACTGTTGTTTTGAATGTTTTCTAAGAGAAAACCAAGATGACCTCCGGCAAGACTGCCTTCAATGACAATAAAGTCAGCAACTCTTTGATATTTGCGATGCCATGATTTTAAAATAACTTCACATGCCTTTGAAGAAGAGACAATGGGCGCAATCTTGACATTTGTATCCTTGACAAGAGAAGGCAAAGAAAGAGGAAGTCCAGCACCTGATATAATACAATCCACCCCTGCTTCAATAGCAGCTTGGACATGTTGCTTATAGTCGCGTAAAGCAACCATGATATTCATGCCAATAAGACCATGGCCTTCTGCAATCTCTTTTGCTTTCTTGACCTCTTGTAGAATGGCACGCCTGTTGGCTTCTTTTGTATGATATGCAAAATCACTCTCTCTAAAGCCAATCTGGGCACTTGAAATCACGCCCATTCCACCACACTTAGCCACATGTCCAGCAAGACGAGAAAGTGAGACACCTACGCCCATTCCCCCTTGAATAAGCGGCAAGTGCAGTCTTTTTTCACCAATAGCTACATTGCTCATAGTTGCATTTCCGCCAATCGTTTTTGTTCATCATGAAATTGTTGAAAGAAATCCGCAAAGATCTTTGCAACCGGTGCTTCATGATCAAGCTGACCAGCCACCTGTCCAGCCATCAATGACCCTGTCTCTATGTCCCCTTCAACAACCGCTCTTCTTAATCCACCAAGGGTAAACTTTTCAAGTTCCATCAAGCTCGCTCCAGCTTTTTCTTTTTCAAGATAGGCTTTCGCCATTTTATTTTTCAAAATACGCACAGGTGTTCCATGAATACGACCAGTAACAATAGTGCTTGTATCATGAGCTTTTAATACAGCCTGCTTATAGTTTTCATGGATAGGCGTTTCCTTGGCAACTAAAAGCATTGTGCCAACCTGAAAACCATCAGCACCCAAAGCAAGAGCAGCGAGCGCCTGTTTTCCACTCGCAATTCCACCTGCTGCTATAACAGGAATATCAACAGCAGCTTTCACCTGAGGAAGAAGGGTCATCGTTGTAAGCTCACCAATATGTCCTCCTGATTCGCATCCTTCCGCAATAACGGCATCAGCACCGCTTCTTTCCATGCGCTTAGCCAAAGCAACACTTGGTACAACGGGCATGACAATAATGCCTGCTTCTTTAAAAGCCTTCATATACTTACCAGGATTACCAGCACCAGTTGTCACGACCTTGATCCCTTCATCAATGACAAGCTGAGCCTGCTTATCAGCTTCAGGATTCATCAACATCAGATTGACACCAAAAATCTTATCCGTCTGACTTTTTGCTTCATGAATAGCTTCTTTCAACATGTCACAAGTCATTCCGCCTGAACCAATCAGCCCTAATCCCCCAGCATTGCTGATGGCAGCGGCAAAGTTTCCTGTCGCTACTCTCGCCATACCACCTTGGATAATCGGATATTTTAAAGAAAATTTTTCATCTAACCACATAATACTAACCTCCTACCACTCTAAAAGATTTGCCCCATAAGTCAGTCCGCCACCAAATCCAACAAGGATGATTTTCATCCCTCTCTTCAACATTTTCTTCTCATTCATTTGCGACAAAGCAAGAGGAATGCTAGCAGCTGAAGTATTGCCATACTCATCAAGATTCATATAGAACTTTGAAGCAGGCGCTTTGAGTTTTTTATAAACATGGGAAATAATGCGACCATTTGCCTGATGCAGAATGAAATAATCAATATCATCAACACTGAGCTTGGCTTCATTTAATAGACGTTCAATACTTGTCAAAATGACAGTTGTCGCAAAGCGAAAAACATCTCTGCCTCGCATATGCAAGAGCTGTTCATCCCTTCTGACATAAAGGGCTTCCTGATTCCCTCTTGCCCCACTCAAATCGAGATAGAGCTTATCCGCCTTTTCCACCACAGCAGCCCCAGCACCATCGCCAAAAAGAACACATGTTGAGCGATCCTTAAAATCAAGAATAGAAGATAGGCATTCCGCTCCAACAATAAGTCCATAGCGCTTCTTATTGGCATAAAGAAGAGCACGTGTGACTGAAAGTCCATATTCAAAGCCAGAACAAGCTGCGGATAAATCAAAGGCAATGATATCTTCTTGAAGTCCTAATGCTTTTTGCAGCAGACAGGCGGTACTTGGCGTAAGGTAGTCATTTGTCATTGATGCAACAATGACAACGCCAATTTCTTTCTTATCAATGCCTTCAATGGCCTTTAATGCAGCCTTATAGGCAAGGGTTGTTGTCGTTTCCTCTTCAACAAAATGTCTAGCCTTAATACCAGTACGACTTACAATCCATTCATCACTTGTCTGTAGTGTTTTGGAAAAGACTTCATTTTCAACTCTTCTTTCAGGCACATAGTAGCCCGTATTGACAATAGAAATTCCCTTCATCTCTCTCACTTCCCAATCACCCTCAGCTTCTCATAGCGCTTTCTCAATAAATCTTTAATTGCCATCTTCTTAAGCACGCTGAGCTGTTCTTCAAGCATGGCCTTGATGGCTTTATAACTGACTAATGGATCTTGGTTGGCACCACCTTGCGCTTCAGGAATAATTTCATCAATGATATGGAAATCAAGAAGATCATAAGCTGTCATCTTCATGACTTCACAGGCTTCAGCAACACGTTCACCACTCTTGTCTTTCCATAAGATGGACGCAAAGCCTTCTGGTGACAAAACAGAATAGACAGCGTTTTCCAACATTGCAAGATGATCACCGACACTTAATGCCAATGCACCACCTGATCCTCCTTCACCAATGACAATAGCAATAACCGGCGTCTTGATATCAGAAAGGGCTAGCAGGCATTGTCCAATCGCTTCACCCACATTGTTTTCTTCGGCTTCTTTTGCAGGATAGGCACCAGGCGTATCGACAAAAGTAATGATTGGTCGATGAAACTTTTCGGCCTGTTTCATTAAGCGAATCGCTTTACGATAGCCTTCTGGTGAAGCCATGCCAAAGCGACATTGCATATTATCATCAAGATTATGACCTTTTTGATGACCTATGATTGTCACGGGCTGATTCTCAAAATAAGCAATTCCTCCAACAATAGCCTGATCATCACCAAAATAACGATCCCCATGCATTTCTATAAAATCATCAAAGAGCTGATTGATATAGTCTCTCAAATGCGGACGATCTTGTCTTCGTGCGAGATAAAGTCGATCATAAGCAGATAAATGGCTGTAGATGTCTTGTTTTTCTTTTTCAATCTCCCGTTTCAGCTTTTCAATATCTTGATGCTGCATAGTTGGATCATTTTGCATCATGTTCAGTTGATCAATGCTTTTTTGAAGGGTGTCCTGCTTTTCTTTTAATGTCATTTTTAAGCCTCCTGATGCATATGTAAAAGTAGACTGAGTGTTGAACGCATTTTGTTTCTTTTCACAATCATGTCAATAAAACCATGGTCTTTTAAGAATGTTGCACTTTGAAAGCCTTCAGGCAATTTTTGTTTCATTGTAGTTTCAATAACACGTGGACCGGCAAAGCCAATCATTGCGCCTTCTTCAGCAATATTGATATCGCCTAAAAGGGCAAAGGAGGCACTTACACCACCATATGTGGGATTGGTCAAGTAGGCAATATAAAGTAGCCCGGCATCCAAATGCCTTTTTAAAGCAGCAGTCGTCTTAGCCATCTGCATTAAAGAGAAAATACCTTCCTGCATACGTGCCCCACCGCTCGCTGTAAAAATAATCAGCGGTCTCTTGCGTTTTGTCGCATGCTCAATGGCTTTTGTAATCTTCTCACCAGCAACGCTTCCCATAGAGGCCATCATAAAGTGACTATCCATCACAACAACAACACTCTTGATGCCTGAAACCGTACCGGTTGCTACCATCACCCCATCATACATTCCCGTTGCTTTGATTGCTTTGGATAGCTTCTTGTCATAGCCAGGAAAGTGCAGGGGATCATTTGTGTGCATATGGCTATAAAGCTCTTTAAACTTGCCCTGATCAAATACAGCCATCATGCGATCATAGGCTGTCATTTTAAAATGATAGCCACATTCAGGACAGACAAAGAGATGTTCTTCTATTTGTTTTGTTGGAATAATGGCCTTACAAGAAGGACATTTTGTAAATAAATCATCGGGTGCTTCAAGTGTTTTTACGTCTTTATGTTTGCCTAAATAGCTATTAAAGTCTTCTAACTGACTTCTTCTTTTCTTGAATATCTTATCCATTTTCTTCCACCATCTCTTTTAGATGTTGTTCCATAAAGCTTGTATCAAAATGCCCTCTAACATAGTCAACTTGATGCATAATATAGAAAAGGACTTTCTGATTTGTGATTACGCCATCTATCACAAGTTCACTTAGAGCACTGCGCATTTTCTTAATAGCTTCAAGACGGGTTGGTGCATGAACAATCAGTTTTGCGAGCATGGAATCATAATAAGGCGGGATGTCATAATCTTGATAGATATGTGAATCAACACGAACATTAAAGCCACCTGGGAAATGTAATGTATGAATATGCCCTGGCTGAGGGGCAAAGTCATGCTGGGGATCTTCGGCATTGATACGGCATTCAATCGCATAACCATTCAGTTTGATATCTTCCTGAGTAAAGGAAAGTGGTAATCTTTGAGCGATACGAATCTGTTCTTTAATAAGATCAATACCAGAAACCATTTCTGTGACAGGATGCTCTACCTGTATACGGGTATTCATCTCAATAAAGTAATAGTGCCCTTCATGATCAAGGACAAATTCCACTGTTCCTGCACTTGTATAGCCACAGCACTTAGCTGCCTTAATCGCATCCTCACCCATTCTTTGGCGTAAGTCTTCATCAAGTACTTTACATGGCGATTCTTCAAGCATCTTTTGATTACGTCTTTGAATCGAACAATCACGTTCACCAAGATAGACAACATGACCAAAATGATCAGCAAGAATCTGGAATTCAACATGCTTGGGATTGACAATCAGTTTTTCACAATACATATCATCATTGCCAAAAGCGGCCTTTGCTTCTGCCTTAGCCGTTGTATAGGCTTCTTTTAACTCGCTTGCATGATAAGCCTTACGCATACCACGACCGCCTCCCCCAGCTGATGCTTTAATCAACACAGGATAGCCTATTTCTTCAACAAGTTCTTCTAGTTCTTCAAAGCTCTTAATGATTTCTCGACTGCCTGGTACAACTGGTACTTGCGCTTTTATCATCATCTCACGTGCTTCAACCTTATTGCCCATAGCATCAATGATGTCACCACTTGGACCAATAAACTTCAGTCCACAAGCTTCCACAAGCTTCGCAAACTCACTATTTTCTGATAAAAAGCCATAGCCAGGATGAATGGCCTCACAGCCTGTTTTTAAGGCCGCTTCAATGATAGCTTGCATATTCAAATAGCTATCATGAGGACGCTCACCTCCAATACAAATAGCCTCATCGGCAAGCTGTGCATGCAAAGCATTCTTATCAGCAGTGGAATAAACTGCCACACTGCCTATGCCCATTTCTTTACATGCACGAATAATGCGTAAAGCAATCTCGCCACGATTCGCAATCAATATTTTCTTAAACATTAATCTTCCTCAATTGTCATTAAGACCTGGTCATATTCAACCATATCATTCGCCTGGACAAGAATCTTTTGAATGACACCATTAACAGGTGCCTTAATTTCATTCATAACTTTCATAGCCTCAATAATACAAAGTGTTGTACCTTTTGTGACATGATCCCCAACTTGTACATAAGCTTTGGCATCGGGTGATGGAGAAGCATAGAATGTTCCAACAAGTGGGCTTTTGACTTTATAAGCAAGAATGTCACTTTGGGGTTCTTTTTCCTCGATTGTCTCTTCCCTTCTTGTCTCAATGCTTTTTTGTGCAGTACCACTACTCTTTTCAAGTTCGAGCTTAAGATCATGCATCTCTAATTTCATTTTATTGATGTTAGCCTCTTCAAAGGCTTTCATCAATTCTTTGACTTTATCCATATGCTTCCTCCTATTTGAATATCAAATTATGAATTTCAAAGTTTAACTTATGCTTTATGTTCATCTACATAGACAACAATGCTTTTAACAGTCTTCATATCCTGAGCTGCCTCATCTGGTACTTCAATACCAAATGCATCTTCAATCGCCATCATTAATTCAACAGCATCTAGTGAATCCGCATTAAGATCTTCAGCAAGTCTTGCTTCCAATGTGACATCTTCTTCATCACAGCTTAATGAGTCAACAATAATATCCTTTACAGTCTGAAAAGTTTCTTCCATCTTCATATCCTCCTTAAAACTTTTTCGTTGGGATTATAGCACGGTTAATTTTGAATTTCAAACTCTAATTTTGAAATTCAAATTTTATCTCTCATTTAATAGCACATCTCTGATTACAAAAGCCTTCTTTAAACTTCTTACAATCGTCAAAGCACAAAGCATCTTTAAAGCATCACCAGCAAGAAATGGCAATACACAAATAATCAGACTATGCGCTAATGATGTTTTGGTAAGATACATAAAATAACCACACCCCACAGCATAACAAATACCCGTGCCGACAATCATCCCAATAAGATTCATAAACTTGGTATCACCCTTATGAACAAGCAGGCTTGTGATATAAGCTTGAATAGGAAAGGCCAATAAAAATCCCCCACTTGCCCCAAGCAAATGATCCATGCCACCCGAAAAGCTGGCAAAGACAGGCAAACCTATCGCTCCCATAAACAAATAAATCAATGTTATGATCAATGCCTGATTCTTGTTGAAAGTCATGGCAATAATATAAATAGCAAGTGTCTGTAGGCTGATGGGTATCATATGTGGTAATGGTATCGCAATTTGTGCACCAATAATAAGCAATGCGGTTGCCATCGCCCTTTCCACTAAATACTTTGTTTGATTTCTCATCTCTTTCTCCTCCTATGGTCGTCATTATAGCACATTATTATTTATTTTGAAGTTCAAATATTAAAAATAAAAAAAGACATCTAAGAGATGTCCAATTGAGAGATATGATTGTGATAAGTAGTTTTGTAGAGAATCCATGAAGTAATAAGAGCTATAGCTTCTGAAATAGGGAAAGTTATCCATACCCCCATAACACCTAGATAGTGAATAAGAATATAGGATAATGGAACAGTTATAATGAATTGTCGCAACAAAGAAATAAAGAGTGAATACTTTCCTTCACCAATGGCTTCAAAGACACCGGACATAACAGTACCAAATGTTGAAATCACAAAGCCAAGAGCAAGAACACGTAAGCTAGGAATGCCCATAGTCAGCATTGCATCATTAGCACTAAATAAGGAAAGAATAGGTTTTGTGGCCACAATAAAAAACAAAGTTCCCCCTAATAGAATAGCACCAATTGTCTTTGTCGTAATGATGATGGTCTCTTTCATACGCTTATAATCACGTGCGCCATAGTTGAAACTGATAATTGGTCGCATGCCTTGAATAACACCACTGGATGGCATATAGACAAATGTCTGTAACTTATAGTAAATGCCAAAGAATGCAACTGCTGTTTGTGAAGAAAGTGAAAGAATCATATTCAACAAAGAGACAAGAATGGATGGCAAGCACATCATTAAGCATGAAGGAATGGCAATCGCATAGATTTCTTTAAAAGCTGAAAAATGAAGACGCTGTTTAAGATGAAGATGGATAGGTGTCTGCAATATTGTAAAAAGAATGATGGAAAGTATGCATGCACTAAACTGACCAATAATTGTCGCAATAGCTGCTCCAGCAACACCTAGAGCAGGCATATGAAAATAGCCAAAGATAAGAATAGGATCAAGAATGATATTTACGATAGCACCTACCATCTGCATAATCATTGGAATGACCATATTACCACAGGCCTGGAACATCTTTTCTATCGCAATATGGATAAAGGATGCAAAAGTCAAAGTAATGACAATCATGCCATACTGCTCACCATAATCGAGGACGGATTGTTTTGTCGTAAATAGCGAGAGGAAGGGCCGAATGAGAAAGAGGCCAATAATCACAAAAATCAATGAGTGCAAGAAACTCATATAAATCCCCTGTGAAGCAATATATGATGCCTTCTTTTCATCATTGGCTCCTAAATGACGGGCAATTAAAGCATTCATACCTATCCCTAAGCCAACACTCATTGCGAGCGAAAAGTTCTGTAAAGGGAAGATCAGCGAGACGGCTGTCAAAGCATCTTCACCTAGTTTAGCGACAAAGATACTGTCAACAATATTGTAAAGAGACTGGATCAACATGGATATCATTGGGGGAAATGCCATTGACATCAATAAGGGAAAAATAGGTTTATCTTTCATTTGATTCATAAAATATCCTCCTGACATAAAAAAGCTACAAACCCGACTATTTTTTCTCAGAAATAGCCAAATTTGTAGCTTTGTTTCTTTAAGCAAGCTCTATTCTATAGGAGGAATAGGCATAATGCAAGAATTATTCCAGAAAGTATTGATTTAAATAATGGCTTTCAGATTTTGATTTAGTTCTTGTTTTTTCGCTCGCTTTCCTGTCTTCACCCTAATTCATGATTTTTCTTGTATGCTGGCTATAGGCTTAGGCACTCAAATCAAACTTATCACGAAATGGCGATAAAAGGTTGCTGGAGAATAACTTCTTTCTTTTGTCATTTGTCTTTTCACGCATTCCACCTCTTCCTTCTCTTATTCTAAAAGAAAACAGTTCTTCCTCCAATCTACTTTTTGCATCTTAACACTTCATTTTTGCATCATAGCGATCCTTTTAGGACAAATAGACAATAGTCATGTATGCTTAGGTTGAAAGAGGTGAACTACATGCAAGTGAAAGTAGAAATTGATGAAGCAATTATAGAACCCTATGCCATCATCTATACAAATGAAATCAATGAAGACATCAAAGATGTTGTGAACTATTTCAATAAGAAAGATGTGCCCCTATGTGTCTTGAAAAATGAACGTATTGTCATCTTGAAACCAGAAGACATCTTTATGATACGTATTGAGGGAGGGAAAACAATGATTTACACATATGATGCAAGTTATCAATCGAAAAAACGGCTTTATGAAATCTATCAAAGTGTGGGGAAAGACTTCATGCAGATATCTAAACAAACAGTCATTAACCTTTCTTACTTACGAAGCGTTGAAGCATCTTTAAGCGGGACTTTACTCATTAAGCTTAAAAACAAGCAATCCGATTATGTCTCAAGAAAATACTTACCTGCATTTAAAAAATATCTAGGTTTATAAGGGGAATGTTATGAAAAAACAATTAATGAAAAGCATCTTTGAAGGTGTGTCTATTGCCTGTATCCTTTTCTGTCTAATTGGCGTGATCTTTGATCTTATTTATGGTGGAACCTTTACTTTGACATCTTATAGTTTTACTAAGATGGTTATTGGAACGATGATTGTTGGCCTAGGCTTCTCTTTACCAACTCTTATCTATGAGAATGAGAAATATTCTTTGCTTGTACAAACACTCATTCATATGAGTATTGGTACTATTGTGATGATTATTGTAGGATTATATGTTGGTTGGATTCCATTAGCTTATGGACTTCCAAATACAATATGCTTCATTCTATTAGAAATAGCGATATCATTGATTATATGGTACATCTACTACCTGCAAAACAAAAAGCTCGCCAAAAAGATGAATGAACGCATCAAAGATATACAAATGAAAAAATAAGAATGATGGCAAGATTCACGTGAATCTTGCCATTTTAATGAATAATACTATTCGTTTTCATTCTACTCTTAGGATTCTTTGACATGTTTACCCGTCATTCTCTCAATATCCATTTCATATAAACAGATACGTGATATTGTTTTTGATATTAAGTCATCAACATCTTCTTCACTAGGATAATACTTATTGCCTAGCTTTCTTAAATGATTGATAAAGCTCCCTTGATCAGTGACTTCATGGATTGTCCCAAGACAAATAACACTATGGAAATGCATAGGCCACTGTCCTTCTATTTGATAGCCTTCATCAATAATGGTAAAACAAACTTTATTGTTTTCCCTCAACAAATCAAGCTTCAATCCTTCTTTAGCACCATGAAAATAGAGTTTACCATTTTCTTCATCATAGTATTGATTAATAGGAACACTATAAGGAAAGCCATTTTCGCCATGCATTGATAAGATGCCCCTTGGCGCATTCTTTAAAACTTCAATGCACTCTTGTCTAGAAATTTCCTGCTTGACACGTCTCATTTTACGATAGTTATACATATTATTGCCTCACTTATTGTTTATGTAGATATTGTATTGGGACTGTTTTTGTCAGATAGACATGGTTGATGGAAAGATAGAAATGATAGCCATCTTCATACATCTTTCTCGCATCCACTTGATAAATGACACATTTCCCATGTCTTATACCAACTTTATGTGCTGTCTCAACATCACTAGAAAGATGAACATAGAGTCTTGTCTTAGGAATCAGACCAATTTCATCAATGGATGAAACATACTTTTCACCCGTCCCATGCCATAATACAACTGGAGGAACAACCTCTTGAAGTTCAACATCAACGGGTATCGAATGTCCCTGATTAGCACGAATCGATGTATGATCTTCATTAAAGCTATAACGCTGTTTATCATCTGAAGCTACAATATTTTCAAGAAGATCTTTGTTGAAATGAGGATATTTGTGTTGTATGCCAGCAATCAGCTCATCCACCTTTGCCCAGCCATGTTCATCTAGCGTAATACCAATAACCTCCGGTTTATGTCTTAGAATCAAGGCGATGAATTTCCCTATTTGTGTTTTTTGATCCATGTTTTCACTTCCTTGATCCTATTGTAGAAAGGTTTTCGCCCTTCTTCAATAAAAAGCTTGATGACTTTCTATTTTGATGTAAAGAGCCATTTGGTGATTGTTCTTGTAAAAGGTGAAGCCGCAAAGATATTCCAGAAGAATGCCATCGGGAAGTTCTTCATGAGCGTACCAACAAAAATAGCTGGCAGCTGAATAAGTGGCTGATGGGCAAGAATAATAGTAAAGAGAATAGACGCAATAAGACTCATGGATGGACACATAATGGCGATTGTTGCACCCTGTCTTATCAACATACAGAAATAAGATGGATCTCTTTCTTGATCACAAATATGTGATGCGATATGTTGTCCAAGACGATTGCCATAAAGCGTAGAAATGATAAAGACAATAATGCCCATATAGCTTGCCTCTTTTAAAGCAGCTAGAAAGACAACATTATGCATCGATGAAAACCCACCCGCTTGCATATGATAGCCCAGCTTATAGGCAATATTGTAGACTTCCATGCCAATAGCCATAGAATAGGACATAATAAGACTAAAAATCAAACCTTTCATTTTTTTCATAACAATGTTCCTCCTCAAAATAGAAATAATAAAGCGCAGCCTCTAGGAGACTACGCCAATTAAGACTTATTTCTTCTTTGTGGGTCACACTTTATGCATTCATTCTAATCCTTTTTATCGAGAATGCAAGTTGAAAAGTTTAAGATTTCTTTCTATGTAATAATGCAGCAATAGCCATCAAGGAGGCAACTGTAACACCAGCACCGATCTTAGCTGTCTTAGAATCTTTGAGTTCAGAGACTCTAGAAGTCACTTCTACTTTGACTTTTGGCATCTCAACAATTGGGGCAAAGTCTTTCTTCTCTGCTGCACCTAAGCGAATCAGCAGCTTAGAGATTTCTGTATTATTGATAAGCTTGAAAGCGGCGGCTATGGCAGCCTTCTGAGCAGCTGGTAATGGCCATTCTTTGATCATCTTGCCATCATTCATCTTTACGCCAGCCTTGATCAGTTCACGCACATCAAATACTGAGCCCCATACTTCAGGAACGCCTCTATCAACATTACATAATGTATAGACAGCTTCCATGGCTGTACGAATGGAGTATTCTGTTGTAAAGACTGTATCTCTTGGTGTTTCGGCATACTGACCGACAAAAGCGATGTTGACTGAACCAACAGGTACAACTAATGGACGATCGCCATAAGCACGTGGTTCAAAGAAAGATGTGACATAAGGCATCATACATGGTGTTGTATTACATTGCTTGGCTAGTTCATCAATCTCATCGACTGGAATACCAATATGGTAGAGCCATTCTTGACATAATTCTTCACCTGTACATTTGTACATTGGCTTATGTACATAATCACCATCATCATCCCAGCAATTCAAGCCATAAACCCAGATTAAGCAATGATCATCAGGCTGATCAACGAATTGACCCTGACGATTAATTGTCCAGCTCATAAGCCATGATGAATCTTTTGCCGTAACAATACCACCAGTAACAACCTTGCCACTCAATGGATCACGATGACATATCTTCTCAATTGCACTTAAGATCTGCTTATTTGCGGTATCAACTGTCCAGCTTTCCCAGCTTGTTTCCTTGATATCTTTGAAGAATTTATCAGGATGTCCAAAAGCATCATCCTGAGCAGCCAATTTCTTCCAGAGTTCAATAGAAGGTCCCTGACCATTCTTGATTGTGATTTCTGGGGCATGTGTCTGATCACCATAAGCACTGCCATCTCCCTGTGAACCATTAGTAATGAAAACAAAATCATCATCAGTTAATTCAAGATATTTTTCTACACCATCCTGCACATAGGCAATATAACGAGCAGCTTTTCTTGTAGGTGATGTTTCACACTGGATATCAGTCACTTGTGTATTATAGGCAATCTTTCCACCAGCATCTTCAATATATTTCAACATTGGAAGAATCATGGATTCATATTGATTATAGCGTGTAAAGCGAAGTGCACTTAAGTCTGGTAACCCATCGATATGATGAATATATCTTTGCATATAGAGTTTCATTTCAAGTGCGGAATGCCATTTTTCAAAGGCAAACATTGTCTGCCAGTAAATCCAGAAGTTTGTCTTATAGAAATCTTCATCAAAGACATCATCAATCTTCTTGTCGGCAAGTTCTTCATCAGTTGAAAGCATGAGCTTTAAAATCTGTTTTTCAGCATTCTTGTTTAATCCATATTGACGATCAGTATGGGCATCCTGACCTTGTTTTTCTGTCACACGACAGAGGGAATAGTTTGGATCTTCTTTGTTGAGCTTGTAGTATTCAGAGAAAATGGTTTCACCTGGATTGACAATGGATGGAATAGATCTAAAGAGATCCCACATACATTCAAAGTGATTATCCATCTCTCTGCCACCACGCATAATATAGCCTTTTTGTGGATCATGGAGACCATCACAAGAGCCACCAGCTATTGGAAGAGATTCAAAGACTGTGATGTTTTCACCAGGCATTTGTGCATCCCTGATAAGAAAACAAGCTGCAGCTAAACCTGCCAGACCAGAGCCAACAATATAGGCATGCTTCTTCTCGATGCCTTCAGGCTTTTCAGGTTTCGCAAAAGCTTCGTAATTACCACTGCTATAATACATAGATTGTCCTCCTTTATAATTGACCATTAGTCATTTTCTACATTATCATCATATCGTATGCGCTTTCATTCGTCAATTGTTTTAAAATAAATACAAAAAAAGAGAGGCTTTAACACCTCTCATGTATTGTAAATTATACAATTATGTATAAAATACATCTCAGTCATGTACAAGCTCATAAATACGATCAAAGACATCAGTCATATGATCGAGTGGAAGATTGGAATAATGAATAATATACATGTGTTTTTGATTCTTTTGATTATCCATATAATAATCGGATAAAGACTGCATACGCATATCTTCCTCATCCAGCTTTTTTTGAACTTCTTCTTCAGACAAATGGGTATGTAATTGCAATAAGAAATGGAGTCCTGATTCATTTTCATGGACTTCACAAATTGTATTTAATGGACTTGTCTTTAACATGGCAAGAAGCTTTGTACGTTTTCTTGCATAATAGAGTCGCATACGATTGATATGTTTTTCAAAATAGCCTTCGTTAATGAATGAAGCTAATGTATATTGTTCGATATTGGAAACGGTACACGATGAGAAAGCAAGATGCTCATAAAAGCGATTGGCTAGATGAACAGGAAGAATCATGTAGCTTATTCTCATTGTTGGGGCAAGCGACTTAGAGAATGTATTCATATAAATAACTTTCTCACAGCCATCAATACTAAAGAGCGTAGGCAAAGGCTTACCATGACTTCTAAGTTCACTATCATAGTCATCTTCAATAATATAGTGCCCACTCTCTTCATTAGCCCAGCTTAAGATCTCATAACGACGACTTGCCGGCATGGTGATGCCTGTTGGGAAATGGTGATTAGGACAAATATGGACAATATCGACATGCTTATCATGCAGTTCACCAGGCATAATACCATTTCCATCGATATTGGCATAAACACATTCAACACCATATTGTTGATAGACTTGCAGTAATTTCTTATATCCAGGATTTTCAATACAATAACGATAATCATTCCCTAGTAGCTGAATAAGAATTCCATAGAGATATTCAGTCCCAGCGCCAACAATAATCTGATTAGGATCAACACGCATGCCACGAAATGATGAGAGATGCTTACTGATGGCCTCTCTTAATTCAAAAAGGCCATTAGCTGGAGCAACGCTCATAAGTTCCTTACGCTTATGTGCCAGATTGTCTCTTGAAAGCTTTGCCCATATTGAGAAAGGGAAGTTATCAGGATTTATCATATTATTGGAAAGATCGTAAGTGTAGATTTTTGGTGGTTGTGGCGTTTTGATATCAAGATTAAGCGATAGTTTTTGGGGCATGTTTCTTAGCCCTTCTAATTTTGAGACAAAATAACCTTTTCGCGGTAATGTATAAATATAGCCTTCACTGATCAACTGGTCATAAGCATTTTGAATCGTTATGGTACTCATGCCGTTATGGGCGGCAAAACTTCTTTTGGAAGGAAGCTTTGTTCCTGGTGGCAATCTGCCACTTAAAATATCTGATTTTATCGCATTATAGACTTGTTCATAGAGAGGTATGTCTTTGTTTGTAAAGGTATAGGTCAGCATCTTTTTTCCTTCTTCTGGCATCTATATTTTTATTATTTTGGATATTTTTTTAGAACCAGTTAGATTGTATGATATCCCCATGAAGAATACAAGGGGGAAAGAAAAATGAGTAATGAAAGATATGCATTAAATAAAGGGTTAGCACAGATGCTTAAGGGCGGTGTGATTATGGATGTCACAACACCAGAACAGGCAAGAATCGCTCAGGAAGCAGGTGCTTGCGCCGTAATGGCACTTGAAAGAATACCAGCAGATATCAGAGCGGCTGGTGGTGTCTCTCGTATGAGTGATCCAAAAATGATTAAAGGCATTCAGGAAGCTGTCAGCATTCCTGTTATGGCGAAGTGCCGTATTGGCCATTTTGTCGAAGCACAAATACTAGAAGCTATTGATATTGATTATATTGATGAATCAGAAGTGCTTTCTGTCGCTGATGATGTCTATCATATTGATAAGACAAATTTCAAGGTACCATTTGTATGTGGGGCAAGAGACTTAGGTGAAGCTTTAAGAAGAATTAACGAAGGGGCTTCAATGATTCGTACAAAAGGTGAACCAGGTACCGGCGATGTTGTTCAGGCTGTCCGCCATATGCGTAAGATGAATGGAGAAATAAGAAAAATTGCAGCGATGGAAAAAGATGAACTCTTTGAAGAAGCTAAACAGCTTCGTGTCCCTTACGATTTGGTACTCTATGTTCATGAACATAAAAGACTACCCGTTGTCAACTTTGCGGCTGGCGGTGTTGCTACACCTGCCGATGCTGCTTTGATGATGCAGCTTGGCGCAGAAGGTGTATTTGTCGGTTCAGGCATCTTTAAGTCAGGAGATCCTGCAAAACGTGCATCAGCGATTGTCCAGGCTGTCACTAACTATCAGGATGCAGCTCTTATCGCTAAACTTTCAGAAGATCTTGGCGAAGCTATGGTTGGTATTAATCCAAGTGAAATCAAAGTCATTATGGAAGAAAGAGGACAATAGCTATGAAAGTTGGCATACTCGCTTTACAAGGTGCTTTTATCGAACATGAGAAGATCATGCAGGAATTAGGTGCTGAGGTTGTGGAAATAAGACAGCGAAAAGATCTTGAAGGCATAGATGGACTCATTCTGCCAGGGGGCGAAAGTACCGTTCAGGGTAAGCTTTTACGACAGCTTGGATTACTCAAGCCTATTCAACAGCTTATCAATGAAGGTTTGCCTGTTCTTGCGACCTGTGCTGGCCTTATTCTTCTAGCTAAGACTATTGATCAGGAAGAGACTGCCCACCTAGGCACATTGCCGATTGTCATAAAACGCAATGCCTATGGCCGACAGCTTGCGAGCTTTGATTCAGATATTGATATGCGGCCTATTGGTCACTATCCGGCCATCTTTATCCGTGCGCCTTATATTGAATCCGTAAGTGATGATGTTGATATTCTAAGTGTTGTCAATAATCATATTGTAGCTGTTCAATATCATCATCAGATTGGTTTATCCTTTCATCCCGAACTTACCCATGATACAAGAATCCATCAATATTTCCTCTCACTTATTCAACCATCCAACCAGTCATCTTGACTGGTTTTTTCATAATAAAAGACTGCAGGATGTCCTACAATCTATCATCATGATTATCTTCAACAACATTGCATTTCAATTCCATCCTTTGTTTAAGCAAAGACAAATAGCACTATTTTCTTGCAATAACAGCAATCCATGGCTTCACTTCATGATGAAAACAATCAATAGTTTTGAATCCTACCTTTTTTAAAGTTTCTTTGATTTGTATAAGTGTGTAGTTATGCATCCCATCAATAATCTTTTCATATTTCTGACTTTCAGCATCTTCCCCATCACTTTCTGAAACAATACATAGATATCCTCCATGACTAAGCACACGATAGACTTCTTTAAAACAGTCTTCTAATCCTGGCCAGAAATAGATTGTCTCAAAAGCAGTCGCCATCTCAAATGAATCACTTGGAAACGGCAATGTTTGAACATTGGCTTCTAAAACATCACAACGTTTTTCCTTTATGAATTGTTGATTATACTGACGTGTCTTTTCAACGCAAAGTGGTGAGTAGTCAACAGCAGTAAGATGGGCACAATCATATTTTTTAAGCAAGGTCAAAGCATTTCGTCCACCACCACAGCCAATATCCAAAAGGCTTTGAAATTGTATCTTAGGAAAATGTTTTATTCCCCAGTCCGCCATTTTCGCATGACCTTTATTCATGCTGTAAATCATAATTTTTCCAAGTATTCCCGATGGCTTTCTTGTGTTATTGATAAATTTTAGAAATAATCCCATAATATCACTCCTCATACTCTTCATACCACAACAATTAGTTTATCCTAACTTATTATATCACAGTTAGTCACGTCTAACAATCAATAACAAACATGTTCTTATTTTAGAATTGCATAAAAGAGTTTACCCCATAATGAGATAAACCCTATCATTTAAATAAACAGGTTCATATTAGAATGGTCATTATCATCAAGCATGCTTGCAACACCACCAAATTCGACACTATCAAGCAGCTCTTCCTGAGTAATACCCATGATCTGGCACGCCATAAGCTTGACACCCTGTTGGATGAGATCTTCTAAGGAATCAACATTTTGTTTTTTCATGACAGAGCGAATCATTTTGGCACCCATATTCATCTTTGACAGTGCAAGTTTTTTTGAGCCTCTTGGCATCATTGCCCCAAACATCTTTGAAACCATATTCTTTTTCACTTTGACTTTTTCATTCAGACGACATGATGACTGTCCTTCTTTTTTCTAATTGATGCTTCAAAGCGTCCAGCCTGAGAAGATTTATCGAGAAGCTCATGGCCAGTATTCTTGCTCCAGGCACTTATATCATTATAGAAACCAGGATCAGTTGTTGTTACATGAAGCACTTCGCCATATCCTCATCTAAAGGTGCCATAACCTGATTGGCTTTTTCAACAAGATAAACCTGTATGCCACGATGCACAAGATTTTCCACCATTTCTAAGCCAATAAATCCTCCCCCAATGACAACTGCACGTTGAACATGATACTTATCGATATAGTTATAGAAATGATCCGTATCTGAAATATTCCATAGTATCAATACATTTTCCCCTTCGAAACCTTCTAATTGAGGATGTATAGGCGTAGAAGCTGCCGATATTAAGAGCTTGTCATACGTAAGCTCATAAGTCTTATTACTCTTTACAGTCACACTTTTCTTTTCTGGATTGATGGTAATGACTTCTGAATTTGTACGGACATCAATATTTTATTTACTCGTTATCGATTCTGGTGTTGAAACAAAAAGGCATGACGATTTTTAATAACACCACCAATATAATAAGGCAGCCACAATTCGCAAAAGATACATAATAGCCCTTTTCCAACAAAATAATTTCTGCCTTCTCAGCTTGCGATAGCAGTTGCTCCAGCAGCAACCCTGCCAATAACGACATAACGCTTTTTACTAACTTTCTTCCTTCGCAAATAAAGCTACAATAATTTTCTTCACATCTTCATCAACTAATGAATAATGGATTTCTTGTCCCTGTCTCTCCACCTTCACGATGCCTTGATCTCTTAACTTAGCTAGATGCTGTGAAATACTAGATTGTGACATGGGCATACAATCCACAAAATAACTGATATTGCATTCTCCATGCAAATACAGTTTTTGACCATACATAGTCTTGCTGGATGAGCCAAAGCTTTAAGCTTATCAGCAAGAACTCTTACTCTTTCATTTTCTTTTTCCATTTTTCCATCCTTTATATATTAATGTAATATATTAATATTTTTATCAAGTATAATAACCAAGCAAATATCTTGTGAATCCTATGTTCACATCTTATAATAAAACAAAAATGAAAGGAGCCAATTAATGAAAAGAAAACATATTATTTCTCTCGTGATAATCATTGTCATTCTTATCGCTGCATTATATTATGGCGCAACTAGATATCTAGACATCACTATGGATAGTGGGCGTTTCAGTATTTCCATGAATTCCCCAAAACAAGCTACTATTCATAAGAATCTTGAAGCCTTTAGCAGCATCAATGTCAAGCTTAGTGAAGCTGATATCGAGCTTAAGAGCGGCAATACATTTGCCTTGTCCTACCATGGTAAAAAAGATGAAACTCCTACTGCCACAATAAAAGATGGAATGCTTACAATCAAAGAAAAACAGACACATTCTAATAGTCATTCCCATCCTGAATTAGTCATCACGTTGCCTAAAAATCTCAACACGCTTGATCATGTCACTCTTGTTTCTAGTGATGGTGATATTACAATCGATACGATCAATAAGCTAAGCATTAATACATTGACAATGGAAAGCAGCAATGGCGATCTTGATTTGGAACAGTGTATTGTGAAAGATCTTGTTGCTACATCATCAAATGGTGATGTCGATATCGAAGATAGCAGCTTAACGTCATCCAAACTAACTTCAAGCAATGGTGATATTTCAGTTAGCCTAGCCGACAACATTGCTAATTACACTGTATCTGCTAGAACAGATTCAGGCGATATCTCTATTGGTGATAATGACTATGATCCTGGTTCTATTCAAGTTGGTCATGGTTCTCAAAAGATATCTGCACAAACTGATAATGGTGATATTGATATTGAAAATGATTAATGACATACAAGTGAAAAGAGCAGGTATGATTTACCTGCTCTTTTTAGTTATCTTTTCTTAAAGCGCCCAACTTTTGTCAATCTATTTGGTAGTTTTGGAAGTTTGCCTGTTGTCTGAATAATCGCTTTTTCTTCACATACTGCCATACATTTACCACATTTTGTACAATCAAAGTCATCAATCATATGAATATAATTAGACTTTCCTTCAATACAATCTACTGGACAAACATCAAGACATTCACCACATCCTGTACAAAGAAATGGATCGATATAGATATTAACAAATGCCTTACATGTCCCAGATGGACATTCTTTCTTTTTAATATGTGCTTCATACTCTTCTGGGAAGTATTCTACAGCGCTTAATGCAATTTTAGAAGAAACCTGTCCGACTGTACAAGGAGTAGAGTAGCACATGGCTTCACCAATTTCTTTTGTCAAATCAATAAAGTCATTCTTGCCTCTTCCTTCAGTGATTTCTTTTTGCATATGTTCAAGCTGAATAAGTCCTTCACGACAGAAAACACATTTTCCACAGCTCACTTTTCGAGAAGCAAGAAGTCTCTTCTGTGTCTCTTGAACAATGCAGTCTTTTTTGGTTAAGATGCGTAATATACCATTTGTTGTATCAACTTCACCGATTGTTTTCTTTAGCGCATCTTTGGTTTGGAAAGTATAGCCACATTGTAATGCTTTCACATCACTTATTTGAAAGCCTGATTGTATGAGAAGATCTTCTATCACTGTATCAGATTTTACTTTTCTTAATTCTAATCCATTAACAGAAAGATAAATACCTTCATCATAGCATCCTTCAAATACATCAACAAGTTCCTTTGCAGTGACAATATGTAATAGAAGGTGACCCTTTGCCTTACGAATATCGACAATCCCTTTTTTTAGTCTTATATCATATTTTTTCGCTGTTTCTAACAATGATTCATAAAGCTCATTTTCTTCTTCGGGAAGATTGAGTTGTTTATTTGAAGTTTGCATGATTTTTGCAGCAAGACAAATACCTTCTAGAACTCTTTCAGGATCTTTTTTAAGAATATCGAGAAGAAGATAATCTGTATCCGCATTATTCAACGCCGCAACAACACCCGTCTCTTTTCCTTCTTCAGCACTTTCTTCTAAAACTTGGTCAATACTTTGAACAAGCGGGCACTTTGTAAGACCATAGTTGTAAATGCCTGAGTTTTTAATACATGCCAACATTTCTTCACGAGACATGTTTTTCACATTCTCCAATACACTCATACTAGTCTGCCTCCTTGCTTTCTACAAAATCTCCCCAAAGTCTTGGTCGAGAAATCTGCAATCGTAAATCACACTGTAAGCATCGACTTGCTTCATGGCAAATATCCTGATCACAAATACCGTGATCAAACAAATGAAAATTATTGCATCGATCACTTGGTGCATCTATTTGTGAGTGTACACGTGGCTGATAAGCAAAGTCTGGATATTCTCCAATATAAGGATTGGCATTTTGTTTTGGAGCAAGTTCTTCAGAAATATCACCATCACCACCAAGATATTTGTCAATCTGGATAGCTGCTTCTCGTCCTGATTCAATAGCCATAATAACTGATTTCGTGCCATAAATAGCGTCACCAGCAGCAAAAATACCGGCTACAGATGTTGTCTTATCGTTTTCAATATCATTAACAACAATACTATTGCCTCTTCCTAATTCCAGTCCTGCTTCTTGAGTGATATCAGGTCTTTGCCCAACTGCAAAAATAACAGTATCCGCATCAATATGATGTAATGAATCTTCTTCTTTTTCTATGATGGCACGACGGTTCTCATCAAATGTAAAAGATTTTACATTCATAAAATCAACACCTGTCACATGTTTTGTACCAGTAATTCTCTCAAATGTCTGTGCAGGATGTACATAAATACCTTCTTCTTGAGCTTGTTCAATTTCTTCATTGTCGGCCGTCATTTTTTCTCTAGATTCAAGACAAGCAACATGAATTTCTTTAGCTCCAAGGCGCTTAGCTGATCTTGCACAATCAAAAGCAACATTACCTCCACCAAGAACAATAACCCTTTCACCTATTCCTGTTTCTTTCTGCATGCTGCAGTTTCTTAAAAAGTCTGCATTGAGAAGGACACCCTCTAAGTCGCAGCCTTCCATTGGAAGACGTACGCCTTTGTGACCACCTATTGCCATAAGAACTGCATCATATTCTTTCAAAAGATGAACTGGTTGTTCAACTCTTGTGTTGACTTCAATTGTAACGCCTTGATTTTCAATAACTTTCACTTCTTCATTAATGATTTCCCTTGGCAGACGATAAGCTGGAATACCATAAGCCATCATTCCACCAACAGTAGGTAAGGCTTCTTTAATACAGACATCATGTCCTTGTTTTCTTAAATAATAAGCAGCTGTCAGTCCTGCTGGTCCACCACCAATGACACATACCTTCTTGCCTGTTGGTGCAAGCTGTTTCCCTTTTAGCTTCCAGTAAATACCTGAATCATGTTCAGCAGCATAACGTTTTATATTACGAATGGACATTGGTTCATTGACTTCTTTTCTCTTACATTGAAGCTCACAGACATGATTACAGATATATCCGAGTGCTTTTGGAAAAGGCACCTTTTCACGGATAACTGCCGCTGCCGCATCATAATTTCCTTCTTTGACAAAACGAATATAACGAGGCACATCAGTATGTGCAGGACAAGCGTGACGACAAGGGACAACAGCTTCTTCCTTCTTTGCCTCTGTATTGATAAGTTTATCGCGGATAGTTCCTGTTGGGCATACTTCTACACATGCCTGACAGAAACGACAATCTACGTCTTTCAACAATTTATTATGTAAAGTGCCTACATAAGTCTCCATATCTTTCTTTTGATATTGAAGCACCTTTACACCTCTTAATTCATTACAAGCACGTACACAACGGCCACATAGAACACAACGATTCATATCATGAAGAATGAGAGGATTTTGATCATTGGGTTTAAATCCCTTTGTTCTCATTTTTAAACGTCCTGTCTTAGGACCAATATATTGAATAAGCGTTTGTAATTCACAATTACCATACTTTGGGCATGTCGAACAGTCTTCTGGATGACCTGCTAAAAGCAGCTCTAAAGCAAGTATTCTTAGCCGATCAATTTCTGGACTTTTTGTCGTAATCTTGAGCCCATCTTCCGCCTTTAAAGTACAAGATGTTGTTACACCTTCTTGTCCTTCCACTTCAACAATACACATACGACAAGATCCTAATGGACTCAAATCTTTATGATGGCAAAGATGTGGTATATAAATACCTGCATCAAGTGCACATTCCAATACATTTTTATGATCAGGGACTTCTAATTTCTTCCCATCAATGGTTATAACAGCCATAGTCAACCTCCTCATATTTACACATTTATTTCCTATCTCTAAAACAAGAGACGCACACAGCCATACATTCCCGCATCATTTCCTAATTGGGCAAGAACAATGGATGTCTCTTTGCAAGCATGAAACGCCCTTTCCTGATACTTTCTTTTTAATCCTTCAAGAAGAATATCGCCTGCCTTCGAAACGCCACCACCAATCACAAAGATTTCTGGATCAACTACAACTGCAATGTGAGCCATCGCTCTTGAAAGTATTGTAGTGAATTCATCAACAAGTTCTATGGCTACTTGATCATGCGTCTTAGCTGCATCAAAGATGTTCTTTGCATTAATGTTAGAATGCTGTCTTAATTGTGTATCCCTCATTTCATTATTGAGTTTCTCTTTAGCCATAAGAACAATGCCTGTCGCTGAAGCATATTGTTCAAGACAGCCCTTATTTCCACAACCACACATCGCACTTTCATGTTCGTTCATTTCAATATGACCAATCTCACCACCAGCACCATGGCTGCCAGAAACTATTTTTCCATCAATAATGATGCCGCCTCCTACACCTGTTCCAAGCGTCATCATAACAACATTTTGATAGCCTTTTGCGCCACCTTGCCACATTTCACCTAAAGCTGCAACATTAGCATCATTGCCAGCTTTAACATAAAGGCCAGTTTTCCTTGAAAGAGTGTCTTCGACATTGAAAACATCCCAGCCAAGATTAACACATTTATAGACCATTCCATCTTTGCCAACAGGTCCTGGAACACCTAAGCCAACACCCTGAACATCATCTAAACTAATAGCTTTCTCTTTTATTTTTGTAAGAATTGCACAAGCTACATCATCAAGTATTGATGCCCCTGCATCACTTGTATTTGTAGGAATCTCCCATTTTTCAAGCATCTTACCTGACATATCAAAAAGGCCAATCTTGCATGTTGTGCCACCAATATCTACACCAAAACCATATTTCTTCATCTTTGTTACAACCCCTTCTCATTATGAATAGATTACCTGAAAGATTTGTATTCTTATTTCAAGCATCATTTGCACAGTGGTGCTAACTGCATAACTTAAACTTACAAAGACTTCTTTGCATCATGAAGAGGACTCATGGGAAGTAAAAATGGAGTGTTCAATACATTCAACATTTTATAAACTTTTACGAGTTCTATTATTGGGAGTGTTTGTTGTTTGACTCGTAAATATCTTTATTCTGTCCGTTTTCTTTATTATGAATGAAAACATAAAGATTGCATCATGTCGAAAAGAGATGTTTAGATGAAGTGTATATCTCAGGATACATAATAGAAAATGATTAAATCTTTGCATTACGCTAGGAGAAGGCTTATTGCATTGAATAAGGAAGGACGACAATTGCAATAATAATCAATACAAAGATGATAAGAGAGTTACATACAACATGATCCATTTATAAATTTCTTGAATATATCATAGGCTAATATTTCAACAATAAGTTTCACGATGAAAATGACCTAAAGTATTGTAAGTTCATAGGAGCATCACTGTGCAAATGATGCTTTCGTTCTACTTTGATAAGTAGAGCAGAAGACATATGAATGCTTCTGCTCTTGTTTATTAATAGAGAATAGATTATTCAGCTTCGACATACTCAGCTGCACTCATGCCAGCAATACGCCCTGAGTTAACAGCAAAGCCCATGGAATTGCCTGGAAGAAGGAACATATAGCTATCGTCATATAAGTTACATGCATCTGCACCTGCTGCATAAAGCCCAGGTACTGGTTCAAAATCCTTATCGCAGGCTTCACAGTTTTCATTGATACGAATACCACCAACAGTACCATATCCACCTGGACGAATTCTTGCCCCATAGAATGGTGCTTTGACAATTGGTCTTAAGTATCTCTTGTCTTTGAAGAATTCTTCATCCACGCTATCACAGAAATCATTATATTCTTCAACAGTATCAACTAAGTTATCAACATCAATACCTGCTTTTTCTGCAAGCTCTTCAATCGAATCAGCAATAAATAAACCTTCATTACCGTTCTCTTTTGCCATCTTGATAGCATCTGCAAAATCAGAAACATCAGGATCAGGACGTACCATTGATACATTGTCAACACCATTTCTCATATAATATTTAGCAATAGAAGAATCAATAATGCTGATAGCAACACGATTCTTTTGATGTGAAACAGCATTTGATAAGAATGTCGTATTCTGCATTTCATCTTCATTCATGATACGTTTACCTTGAAGGTTAACAAGAAGATTTGGCTGAGACATAATATTGCCAACACTTCCTGGAAGATCATCAATGCCTTCAATAGCAGCAGCCTGTTCAATTCTTACAGGTACATGATCAGCTCCAGCTTCCCAGGCCATGCGTAAACCATCACCCATAATTCCTGGGATGGCGAAGTTAAACATATCTTCACCATGCTTATATCCTGTTTCTTCCTCAATAAATTTCTTATTGCATCCAGCACCACCTGTGCAAACAATGGCAGCCTGACAATCAATCGTAATTTCATTGCCATCGCGATCAGTTGCCAATACGCCAGCAACCTTTCCATCTTCCATAATGATTTTTTTAGCTGGTGTCTCAAGAAGAACCTTGACACCAAGTTCCTGTGCTCTAGCATAAAGCGCTTTATTCATAAATGAAGCAGCTCTTGGACCGATTCCCTGATCTGTCTTGACAATATGCCATGTAGGCTCTGACTTAGGAAAATAACGGTAAGCCCCTTCAAATTCTACGCCCATTTCCTCAAGCCATTCAATCGTCTCAGCAGACTGTTCAAAGTAACGCTTAACAAGTCTTGCATCTACATTGTAATGCGTATATTCCATAAACATATTAAAGGCTTTTTCTACTGATATATCTTCCATTTGTTGCTTCTGGTATTTTGTACCAATACCTAATGGACCCATTCCCATATTTGCCGCACCGCCAATGGCAGCAGCTTTTTCAATCAGGATGACTTCAGCACCATCTTCTGCCGCCTGTACGGCAGCTGATAATCCTGATGGACCTCCTGCAATGACAACAATTTGTGTTTGATAATCTGACATCTTTTCTACCTCGCTTTATTGGTATTTACATATATTTGTTTGAACTATGATTATTTTAATATTCTGCTTGTCTGTCTCCTATAGCAATTTAGGTTAAAAAAGATCGTTATTTTTGTCTTTAAAAATAGATAAAAACTCTCTGAGAACAAAAAATGATATGTCTTTTTTGAACACTTAATGCTATTCTTCAAAAGCAATCGCTTTGCCTGTTTTTGCTGATTCACGAACAGCATCCATGACACACAAAACACGTCTTACCTGTTCAGGTTTAACAACAATTTCTTCTTCCTTATTAAATGCTTTGAGGAAGTGTTCAAAATAATTGCGGTGATCAACATGAACTTCTGGTAATGGTTCTTCAAGGAGTAAACCAGGTGCTGCGGGGCCAAAACTTCTTGTTGGACCAGCGGCTGTCATTGTGATTTTGCCAGGCACGTTTTCAAGTAAATGTGCCGTACGGACAATCTTACCTTCACCATTAAATCCATCAATAAGCGCAGAGCCCTTGTTTCCGCCTATGAACCAAGCACGCTTTGGCGTCAAATAGTATGTTCCCAGTTCAATTTCTGCAGTAATGCCATTTCTAAACTTCATGATGATATTGAAATAATCGTCAACCTTTTCATTAATGACATTCTGTACATCTGCATAAAGAGAAACGATATCGGAATGAACCATATCCAACATTTGATCAATGAGATGTACACCCCAGTCATAAAGCATACCTCCACCCATTTCAGGATAGATATGCCAGTCATGCATATTTCCATTAAACCCATAAAGTTCTGATTTAATGACATACATATCACCAACAAGCTTCTTGTCATAAACTTCTTTCATGATACGATAATCTTTATCCCATCTTCTTTGTTGATGAACAGTGAAGAGTACTCCATTTTTATGACAAGCCTCAACCATCTGGTCAAATAAGGCAACACTCATTGCCGCTGGCTTCTCACAAATAACATGCTTTTTAGCCGCTGCAGCTTTCATTACCATTTCTGGGTGACTTGGATTTGGTGTAGACACCATGACTGTATTAATGTTGGCATGAGCAAGCATTTCATCAAGATTACTATATGTTTCAACACCTTCTGGTGCATCTTTAAGCTGGTCAGGATTGATATCGGCAACAGCTACTAAATCAATATCATCAAAAGTCGCCATCATATCTGCATCACAATGACCCATAAAGCCAAATCCAACAATACCTAATTTGATATTCTCCATAATATTATCCTTCTTCCTTCATAATGTATGCGCATACATTTTTTATCATAATGAAGATTCAGGCGAATACATCATCACCTGAATCTTCATCTCATTATTTTCTATTCTTCAATAGCACGTCTTAAAGCTTCCTGATTGCGACGAACCTGTTCAATACTGTCAACACCGACATCTCTTAAATGTTCGCCACCCTCATATTCAGAACTCAAGAAACCTTTGTAACCAGCTTTCTTAAATGCTTCAACAACTTCAGGAATAGCAACTGATGTTTCAACATAGTCTTCATGCATGTTGTAGAACTTTGCATGGGTATGATAGATATAGTCAATATTATCGATAATATCCTGTGGATCTGACCAAGAATATGTAAATGACATATTCGCATACCAGCGATCAGCCTCATTTCCACCAGCTTCTTCAATCGCATCCATCATTTCCTGCATACCATTCGCTAAGCGATATTCCATATTAGCTTTGCCAAGATTTAAGTCATATTTAATTTTTACAAATCCTTTTTCAACACGTTTGGCATATGCATCATCAACAATTTTTAAGCATTTTTCAGAAGCACCCATTCTTCTTGCTTTATCTCTTACAACATCAGGAATATTCTTACAGAAAATGCCTAAGTCAGGAATAAAGCCAAAGTGCTTTGTGCCTGTGCGTTTAATCATTTCCATATAACCATCTGCCCAGCCTGAGTTAAGAGAGAATGGCGCATGCACTTCAAGTCCAATTTTCACATTCATTTCTTTTGCATAGTCCAAGCTACCTTCAATAACATCCATAGGCGTAGATACAAGTGTACGCAAGACTGGGAATCCTAGTAATGATGCGAGACGAATATCTCTCTTCATCATTTTAATTTGTTCGCCTAAGCTTAATGTACGATTATCAAAGATTCTATTTTCAAGAAAAGCATCATAACATGATGGCTCTAAATGATATTTTTCTAACCAGCCAAACCATTGTTTTCTAAATTCTTTAGATTCTACAGAAACAGGGAATCTTTTGACCATCTGTTCAGGTAAAAGTTCAACACCTGTTGCACCCGTTTTTGCGACTTCTCTTAAGCAACCTTCTAGATCTAATTTTCCATCATAATATTCATCCTGATAGCTATATAGAGAAATACTTCTTTTAATATCACAACTCATCTTCAAGTTCCTCCTTAATCAATCACAAAATCCGTATCACAATCTGCTTCAATTTGGAATGGCATATAGGAAGGGGCAATAATCTGTCTTGCATGAATATGATGTTGACCTTTTGAAAGTCCACCATCTTTGATAACAGATACAGTTGCGAATTCACCAAATTCCCAGCGATAGTCAGGATCAATAACCGTACGCATTTGTTCTAATGTAAATGTTTCGCCATTGACACTAAAACGAATATCTTCTCTTTTCACTTCTTCATCATCAACACGAATTTGAATATCGCGAATGATAGATAATGTAATTCCACGATAATACTGGGCTTTAAATTGGAACTGATATCCAATAACAACACCATTCTTTTCAATATTCTTAAATCCCTCAGGATTATAAATTTGTCTTGCTGCCATTACATGTTCCTCCTCACTATTAATCGAAGAATACTTCTTTTCCTGTTTCAGCTGATTTATAAATGCCTTCTAAGATCTGTGTCACAACAAATGCCTGTTCAGGTTTTACAAGTGGTTCAGTATCATTAATGATGGCATTAAGCCACTGTTCCTGTTCACGAACAGCTTCTGCAGCAGCACCACCTTCAAAGAAGTCAACAACGCCAGCAGGAGAAATTGTTTTTTCCATTAACTGATTATGTTCAACTGTATTGTAGATTAATTCATCATTTGGATAGCTGCCACCATGGTGAATTTCTGCACCAGCTTTTGTACCACAAAGTGTTGTTGATGCTTCCATGGATTTAAGGACGTTGAGTGCCCATGATGCTTCAAGAAAGATTGTTGCTCCATTCTTCATTTTAATCAGACCAAATGCTGAATCTTCAACTTCAAAAGTCTTAGGATCCCAAGGACCAAATACATTACCATCAGGACCATTTTCCTGACGACCTAATTTATAGAATACCTGACCTGATACTGATGCAGGTTCATAGTTATTCATCATCCAGAGCGTAATATCAAGTGCATGTGTTCCAATATCAATTAAAGGTCCGCCACCCTGTAATGACTTGTTAGGGAATACGCCCCATGTTGGAACTGCTCTTCTTCTGATAGCATGTGCCTTTGCGAAATAGATTTCACCAAGCTCACCAGCTTCACATGAAGCATGCAATGTTTGTGTATCATCACGAAGACGATTTTGATAACCAATTGTGAATTTCTTTCCTGACTTCTTCCATGCTTCAATCATCTTGCGTGCATCTTCCGTATTATGTGCCATTGGCTTTTCACACATAACATGTTTACCTGCTTCAAACGCAGCAACTGTAATTGGACAGTGTGCAACATTAGGTGTACATACATGGACTACATCAATATCAATAGATTTATCCGCAAGCATTTCTTTATAGTCTGTATAAACTTTAGCACCTTCAACACCATATTCCTGAGCAGCTTTTTGTGCACGTTCTGGGATAATATCACAAAAGGCTACCATTTCTGCCTTTTCACCATTAGCCTTAATAGAAGGCATATGTTTCTGATTTGCGATTCCTCCGCATCCTACGATTGCGATTCTTAATTTTTTCATAGTTTTTTTCTCCTTTTCTTAAATAACAAATTGTTTTAAATATCTTTGACTTAGTAAGAGCGACTGCTCAACTTTTTCTTTACTACCTTCAAATGCACGATCTTCTACTTCAATACATGTATAACCGTCATAACCAATATCAGTTAATGCTGATACGTATTTATCCCATCTGACATCTCCTAAACCTGGTAATTTTGGAGCCATAAAATCAAGTGGATAAGCCATAATGCCACAGTCATTTAAACGGTCATTAAATAACTTAATATCCTTGTAATGAACATGGAAAATCTTATCCTTGAATTCATAGATTGGTTTAATATAGTCAATCATCTGCCATACAAAGTGTGATGGATCATAGTTAATGCCAAGATGATCACTGTCGAGAATTTCAAAGACTTTTCTCCAGTTCGCTGGACTTGTCATTAAATTTTGTCCACCTGGCCACTGTTCTTCACCAAAGAGCATTGGGCAATTCTCAATGGCAACTTTGACATCTTGTTCTTCTGCAAGCTTAATGATTGGTGGCCATACTTCCTTCACAATTTCCAAATTTTCTTCCACTGTCTTACTCTGGTCCCTACCAATGAAAGTTGTCACCATGCCAACACCTAGCTTACGACTAGCACGAATGACATTTTTCAAGTGTTCAACAACAATGGCGCGTTTTTCAAGATTGCCATCAATTGTATTGGGATAATAGGCAAGAGAAGAAATCTCAACATGCTTTTCTTTGCTGTAGTCAATGACATGTTTAGCGTATGTATCATCAGCTAAAACACGATCAACATCGATATGCGTAACCCCAGCATATCTTCTTTCTGCTTTACCTTTTGGCCAGCATGCAACTTCAACGCATTCAAACTTATGTTCTGATGCAAAATCCATCATTTCTTCATAAGTCCAATTATCAAGAATGGCACTTACAAAACCTAATTTCATATTTCATATCTCCTTTGCTTTATTGATTTCATCTGGCTTTATTATAGGAGAATCGCTTTGTATGCGCTTTCCTCCATCTATCCTGAATGCTTATCTTATTTCGCTATTTTTTCACAAGAAAAACAAAAGGGACAAAAAAGATATGTTCTTTTTTGTCCCATAGGTTATTGATAAAAATAATGTATATTAATTGCCTGAAAGGCATTGGCTTTGAGTGTTGTTTCTAGATAGAGCGTATTATTATTGACATGAATTCTGTGCATTTCCACCCTTGGTTTAGCACTTTCTTCCATATAAGCTAATTCTTCTTTTGAAAGATGTTCAATATAGCCCATATTCTTCCAGATATCCTGATAACTTCCATGCTCTTCATCAATAGTATATTCCTGTATGATATAGTCCCCATTTTCTACATTGTCAATTTGGAATTTAAGATGTAATGCATTAAGATCTTCATAAAAATCATGTATCCTTTCTTTTCTTATCTCCTGCTCATCTATCAATGTATAACGATAATTGAGATCCTTACAATTATGGCAAACAATCGTATATGTACCCTTTTGGTCCGTAGTCAGAATGGCATGCTTGTTTTTTCCTAATAACTGCTCCTTTAAAAGATTTAAAAACTGAAAAGCATAAAATGACGGTTTCTTTAACCCATCTCTTGTCATCAATCCATTATCGCCATAAAGTACTGTTTCTGAATCATAATATTCCGAATGAATATCTGAACCATGCCAATAGCCTACTTGATCCACTTCATCTTCACATTCAATATCATTCTTAATGATATAGGCGCCTAGACCACAGCTGTCATTAAGAGGATTTCTATTAGAAATTGTTAGTCCCCATTCCGTAATATGAACTTCATCAATATGAAAGTCCTCTTTTTCAAGCGTTTTTTTGAACATTTCAATCTGATTTTTTAAGAAGCTGTTATCAATAGAGCGTTTTCCAAAATAGACGCCTTTTTGGTAAAGAAGTATGTATGAATATGAATAGACACTGATAAAATCAGGATGTATATCTCTTTTCTTCCAATTTCTTATTAATGTGTGATATTGGTAGTTATCATATCCCAAGGCAAAGCCAGCCCCGCCTACTTTGATTGCTGGAGAGATAGTCTTGAACGCACGATTAATAATATCAAAACAATCAAAATACCTGCCATCTTCATCGATCATATTGAGGCGATCATCTTTCCATAACTCAAAATACCAAGTTTCAATTTCTTCGACCCCATATCGATTCGCAATATGGGAAGCAAAAGCACGCATTACTCTTTTAAAACTCATTGTATTATGAAAGATAACTTTACTTTCTCTTTCGGTTACAGGTGATTCGATTGTGAAATTTACATCAACAGGTTTAAACGCTAACTCAATATAAGGTTTTAAATGATGCGCAACAAGAAAATCTAAAACGCGATCAATACGAGAAAAATTATAACTTTCTTTGCCATGTCCTTTTTGATTATAAAAATCTTGCTGAAAGAGATTATAGAAACGAATGTAGGTAATGCCTATTTCCTTCTGCATGGTAAGGATCTGATCTTGTATATCATAGTTTAAAAGATCATCCATATTACACATATTAACCATCTTATTAAATGAACGTTTTCTAAGCTTAGTCTTCTTGCTATCAACAATAATTAAATCTCCATCTTCCATTATAGCATCATCTTCAATAACCTTCTTTCCCACTAAATATGCTTTGATACGTTTATCAAGTTCTTCTTTTTCAACACTTTGTCCATCTAGATCATTTAGATTATTATTGAGAATGTTATGACGATAGGTTGAAGGTGTCATTTGATACATTTCTTTAAATGCACGATTGAAAGCAGCTGTTGTCGGGAAACCATTGTCCAAAGCAATTCTTGTAATCTTCTTATCACTGTAGACAAGTTCATCAACTGCATGAAATAATCGTACATTATTAACATATTCAAGGAAACTCACCCCAAAGTGTTTCTTGATATATTTAGAAAGATAGGTATTTGATAGATAAAGCTTTTGTGCTAAATCATTAAGACTCAAATCATTCTGGTAATGGTCCTGGACATAATTCTGAATTTCAAAGATACGTGAATTATCAACGGATATATTTCCTTTCATTCTTGCATCATCAGCTGTAATCATAAAATGTGTTATCAGTAAATAAACAACTTCATAATAAAGACTATTTAAATAAATAGCACCTTCTTTATGTCGCTCATAAAAGCGGTTTAAAATACAATCCATCGCTGACTTTAAAGCTTGATAGGCATCATTTCTATCAGCTACAGTATTACACCAGAATAGTAATTGACTTGTTTGCATGATATCGGCCAGCATTGCATAATTGATTTTAAAAGAAGCTATTAATAAGTTTGCTTTAATTTCACGATATTCATGATGTTTATTCGCATTAATCAGAAGAAAATCTCCCTTATCAAGTTTATAGGAATCATCCTCCACCTTAATTTCCATTGCGCCCTCTAGCACATATACGATTTCTGGTTCTTGATGAAATTGTGTTGATTGTAATTTTCTTGTTTCAAAGCGAAAATCCATTATATTATCCATAAATGAACATTTCTCCTTTCTTTCATATCATGAAGCCAACGCTATCATGTTGCACATCGTTTTATTTTACCATACTTTGAGATAAACCTTAATAAGCAAAAAAGGACTTACCTTTACAGTAAATCCTATTTATTGCATCAATCTTGATATTGTGAACAAAATCATTCAGTTATTTCAGTTCCTCTTTTCTGATCACGTTCAGCAAGTCTCTTTCTTACGCCATCCATATATCCAGGCTTATCTAATTTGTAGAATAATAGTGGAATGATACCAACAAAGAAGACAATACCAGGAAGAAGGTTAGCAGCAATATTGATACCCTGCTGGATATGAGGCGTCATTGTGACACCACCGCAATAGCCAAATGCGCCCATGACTAAAAGGAAAGCTGAGTTGGCAATAGCAGTGGCAATCTTTGTTGCAGTACCTTGTAAAGAGAATGCCATACCATCATTACGAACGCCATATTTGTCATCAAAGTCATCAATCGCATCAACCATCATACAATTGCCACATGGACCTGCAATATATCCTAAACCATAGAAAATAAGGACAACAAAATCAAAAACAATATTCTCATATGGACCAACAAATAATACAATCATAGCAGTTCCTTGAATAATCATGGAAAGAATAGCAGTTTTGCGATTTCCAATCTTTTCAATAATCTTAGGTGTGATTGGCATAATAATTGTGCCAACAATCATTTGCATCATCATGAAGATTGTCACAAACTGGGCATTCTTCACACAATAAATATAAAAATAAACAGCAACTGAAATACGTCCAAGCATGCCGAACATATTAAACATGATATAAAGCATGATGCAAAGCAGATTCTTGTTTTTAAAAATCAACTTTAAACCATCAATGACCTTACCCTGATCTTCCTTTTTAACAGTGATTCTCTCTTTTGACATATAAGCCACTAACCAGAAAATAGGTAATGCGATTAAGGCAAATAAAATAGCTGTTGACTGATATCCTGCAGCCTGATTTCCTTTACCAAACCAGAGTACAAGTTTTAATACAGTTAAGTTAAGAATAATCTGACCAATTGTCATGCCCATCATTTGTGCAGCGTTGAGCTTATTGATTTCTTTAGGATCACGTGTCATAACAATAGGCAATGCTAAATAAGGGACATTCGTCATAGTATACGACATACCTAAGCCAATATAGGTAATATATGCATAGATCAGCTTTCCTGTACTACTAAATCCAGGTACGGTAAATGTAAGAATGGTGAAAATGACAAGGAATATAGCACCTACGACAATATAAGGTCTAAATCTCCCCCATTTTGTATGAGTACGTTCCATTAATGTGCCCATCATTGGGTCATTAATACCATCCCATACCTTAGCAATAAGCATTAGAATTGCGACCGCTCCAGTACCAAGCCCAAAGACATCTGTATAGAAAATGGAAAGATATGTACTTACCATTGTCCATGAGAGCTGAGATGCAAAGTTACCAAGTCCATAAACAAAATAGTTTTTTGCGTTTAAAGGTTTCATACCGAATTCATTTAATGTTTCAGTACAATTGTATGCGCTTTCACTTTTATCGATACTAATTTTATTCAATTCTTTTTCCATTTCTTTCTCCTTAATAACCTGTTCAATCCATGATTGAACGAATTCGTTCATGCATTGATACAGGTTTATAGGTGTGGCATATTACATTTTTTCTATTTCCTTATCGAAGTTCTTATATTTTTCCATCATTTTTGGAAGTTCTTCTTTATAAGTAATCATTTTTGGCACACACACTTTGATCATATTTTGAATTTCATTATAGTGTTCATAAATACCCGTGATTGTACTACGTGCACGATTCTTTTCCTGTTCAGAGAATTCAACATTCACCTTGTCACCATCAACAGATAATGTTCCCCAAATGCCACAAACAGGACATTCAACTTTTGTAGTGCCATTCATGCTAAGTAATGGATTATGGCAGACAGGACAAACACCTTCATCCCCTACCCATGTATCAACTTCGTCATATGGCTTGCCAATAGAAGTTGCAACCGCTGTTCCAAGAGCTGAACATTTTGCCATAAGCTTTTTATCAAATAAAGGATGACCAGTCCTTCCTTGATCATAAGCATCGACATGTCCAACACACTTCATACAGAATGAAAAACTAAATAAATCTAGCATTGGCAATCCAAATGCTACCCAGTTATGAGTTTGAGCTCCACCGACCGAAATGTAGCCCACATAGCGATCCTTGAAATATCTTGGATCTAATTCTGGCTTTCCTTCTGCTTTACGTTTCTTGTTTTCTTCAAGAAGTGCTGCTCTATCATGTGAAGGGCCAAAACGATCAACAAAGTTCTTAAATTGACCAACAATACCTACTGCATAAACTGGGGCACCAATGATAATGCCATCTGCTTCAAGACAAGCTTCTTCAAGAATGTGATAATCATCCTTCATACAACAATGAATTTCGACCTCACCCTTATCTCTCATACGACTACAATAGTCGCATGCACGACAATGACCGATGTTCAATGTAACAGTATTAATAAACTGTACATCAGCTCCTGCTGCCTTGGCTGCAAATAAAGCTTCTTTGACCATGACATCGGATCTCTGATTCTTTCTTCCGAAAGAAATTCCTAATACCTTCATATTTTTCCTCCATATCTTTATGTTATGGCTCTATTTTAATTGTTTTTTAATTCTCAAGCTTTCCTTGAGTTTTCTTGTCCATAACGATTTTTTTGTTGTAAATTTCAGTATTTTTTTGATTCAACAAAATACATAGTATATTTTTTGTTCACTTTATCTTTATCTTGTTATTTTCTTGACAAGATGCGTAAATGATACACTTATCTTTACAAACATGAGTGATATAATAGTTTTTTCTTCTAAAAGAGCATAGAAAAGGGATAAATAGTCACGTCTTTACCTATTTATCCCAAAAGTAATTTTTTACGAATGATAGCGATAAGAAATCTCAATTAAACGAATCTCCTGTGCTTCAAGGCGATTCTCTAATTCTAGTATTCCATTCTTTACTTCAACTGTTTTCATTTCCATTCTTGGAATGGAAGAATGTTGTAAATATGTAATCTCATCTTTAGCAAGACCTTTTGAACAATCGAGTTGCTCCCATAAATCTTGAACACTTCCATTTTGTCTATTGACATAATATGTCTTCACCTGGTACTGACCGTCTTTGATATGATCGATATGAAAGGTGAGCTTTAATGGTTCATCATCTTCCACATACTGATCGATACAATCAAGAGCTATCTCATTTTCTTCAGAAAAGACATAGCGCGAGGAAAGCTTTTTATAATTATGACCAATAGCAACATAGCTATTTCTTCCATTGGTAGTGATCATGCCATGTTCTGTCTTCTGTAAGATGTTAGGAAGAAGGCGATTGATGAATTGAAAAGCAAAAAAGGAAGGCTTGCGTATTCCATCACCAGTAATGAGTCCAGAATCACCATTTAAGACAGCATCCGTATCATAATAGTAAGAATATGTATCCAATGCATGCCAGTATGCCATTAAATTTACATGCTTAGCTGCATTCAGACTATTTTTGAGAATAAAAGCACCTTGTTCACAACTATCATTAAGGACATTACGATTAGAAACTGTAAAATTCCATTCATCAATATGAAATTCTGGGACATGAAAATCTACTTCATCCATCACTTCTTTCATGATGGCAATCTGATTTTCCATATAATCACCATCAATTGATTTTCTTCCATATCTTTGTTCATTCTCAATGACGGCAATATATTGATACGAACAAAAAGATAAGAAATCAGGATGTATTAGGCGTTTTCTCCAGCACTTGAAGACATCTCGACATACAAAAGTTTCATACCCTAAAATGAATCCTGCTCCACCAACTTTAATATTTTCCGAATATTGTTTTAATGTTGTATAAAGTAAATCAAAGTATTTATAATACAAACTATCTTCTTCTTGGATATGAAGTTGTGGATCATTCCAGAATTCAAAATACCATTTCTCTAATTCCTCAACACCATAACGATTCATCAAATGAATACAAAATGTCTTAATCATTTTACAGAAAACATCATATTTATAGCTTCCTAGTTTTTCTTTACTTCGGTCTTTTATTGAACGTTCTGGTGTATACATAAACAATGTTGGCTTATTACCAAGTTCAAGATAAGGACGCATATCATTTTCAATAAGAAAATCAAGCACCTGATCAAGCTTTCTAAAATTAAAGCCTTCTTTTTCATCAAAACAGTATGCATTGGAGAAAAGATTCCAGATACGGATATATGTAACACCTGTTTCTTTCTTTAATAGCTTGACTTGATCCTGGACATCCGACTGCAATAAAGTATAGGCATCACCGATATTACAAGCATTAAAAGACTTTGAGATGAATGCTATTGTCTTTTCATTATCGGCTCTACAAACCTCTTCACAAGCAGGTTTTAGAATCTTATTCTTGTCTTTAAAGCTTAGATAATTCATAATAAGACGTTTACTTTGTTCAGTTAATTCTTCTTTTTCGTGATCTGCTTGTTCTTTAAGCTGCATTTTCTTACGATATTCACTAGGTGCTTCGTTATAGCATTCACGAAATGCCTTCGTAAAGGCTGCTGATGTTGGAAAACCATTATCTAAGGCGATATGCGTTATATTCTTATTTGTATACAACAATTCGTCAACGGCATGAAATAAACGAATATTATTTAAATATTCAACAAAAGTCATTCCAAGATTTTTCTTGATATACTTTGAAAGATAAGCATTTGATAAATATAAACGATTAGCGAGATCATTTAAGCTAATTTGTGATTGATAATTTGCCTGCAAATAATTTTGTATATTGAGAATACGGATACGATTCTGCTGATCACCATATCCAAACTTCACATCATCTGCGTTGATAAGAAAATTACTTGTTAGAATGTGGGCAGCCTGAAAATAGAGTGCATTCAAATACAAAGCACCTTTCTCATTCTGTTCAAAATAATGTGCAAGAATTTGATCAAGCACTTTTCTAAGATCATCATAGGCACCATTCTTATCCGTCAATGTATTACACCAAAACAAGAGTTGCATCGACCCCATATATTCTGCAAGCAAATGAAAATCCAGTTCAAAACGTGCCGCCAAAATATCTTCTTTACCAATCATTTCATGACGTTTATTCGCATTGATCAATAACAAATCACCCTGATGCATATCATAAGTCTTGGCATCAATTTTCACTTCCATACAACCGTTCAAAACATAGAATATTTCTGGATTCTGGTGATAATGATTGGAGATTCCAGGTTCTGTTATAAAGTAGAAGTGCATGAGTGTTCTAATATCGTCCATTGTTTACCCTCCTCAATTGAAACAATAAGAGATCTCCCATCTAAGACATAAACAGCATTGTTGGAATACAATATAAAATCATCTATCTAAAATAATAGATGATGACAGTACTTGATTTGTGATGATCGTTGGTCAAGCTAAATTATGATATGTCTTGTTGAAAATAACACACAATCGATATAGGAAATGATGCTTGTCTTAATGGCTTTATCTCAATATGAAATATTTCTATACATATAGTATATAATTCTCATAAATATTCTTCTACTGACTTTTGTATGCAAGAAATATGAATTTATGTCTTTTCTCTACAAAGAAAAAAAGGTGAGGACAAAAATAGACATACTATTCTTGTCCTCACCACTCGTTATCATGCATGATTTGCGAATTTTTTTCTAACAGCAATCAAGGTAATAATACCAAATAGCAGCATTCCAACAAAAGCAATCATAAATTGATTTTGTGCTGTATTAACGCCTAGAAAAATCCTAGCAGCTCCACCCATGAAAAGAGGGGCAATAAGACCACCAATGCCACCAACAATCGCAAATAAGCCGCTTGCCTTAGCTACTGCTTCTTTTTCAATAGAAATTGTCAGCAAGTAGTTTGCGATGGCCATAAAACAACTTAAAGAAATACCGCATAAGGCGCTAGCAATATAAACCCCTACCATTCCTGGTACAAATAATAAGATGGCATATCCCACTGCTGCAGCAAGAATAGAAAATGGTAAAGTATATTTTTTTAAGAAACCTGAAATCTTTGAAAACATCATCCCACATACTAATGCAAAGGCTGAGTTGATAGCTGTCACAATGCCTGTCAAAGTCGCACCTGAAGAGAACTGTTCAACTAAATAAATACCGATATTTGTATTATATGTTGTAATAAACAAAGTGTGGACAAAAGAAGCAATTGAAAGAACCCAGACCATTCTTGTCATCTTCATGTCCGATACTTTCTCACCCTGGGTTGGCTTTTTCTCTTCCAATACACTCATTACTCCAAC
>OCTW011606095.1_pt1 | contig 45413 bp, 36 predicted proteins | sample 1539671 | NCBI WGS metagenome assembly OCTW01 (sample SAMN02144230, study PRJEB22623) | gut metagenome | biome: sheep rumen | host: Ovis aries | place: New Zealand
TTCAGTTCCTCAAAGGTGATTTTGATCGAATAGCCCTCAGTAGCTGGTTGGAAGATCACCGTTGAGAAAGCGGATTGTGTGAAATGTGTGTCTGCTCCCTTGAAATCATAAAAGGTCAGCGGAGCGTCTTTGGATACTACTTTCGTTTCGTACCCATACTGCGGCATGAGGTAGTCCTCTGCCTTTGCTGTGCTGCCCAGCCATCCTATGACTAAGAGCAGCAAAAAGAAGTACTTTTTTTTCATTGTATATTTTAATTAATTAGAAATAAGGAATATACGCGCATAGGCAAGTGCACCGACTGAAAAGCCGATGTACTGCATACAAAACAATATAAACAATAGTGATTGCTTCATCCGGTTCGCACTCTATTCCGCGAGAGTGATATGAACAGGGGAAAGCGGCATGTCTTCTGACTTGTCTCGTCCGTTAGCGCCTTCTCGCCGACGCATCGGCAATGGCTTGGTTGCTATCGGACTGTAAATGAGACTTACAGCAGCGGGTCTGTACAGGATTTGCACCTGTTTCCATCTTGGCTTATGCGCGCATTTTTTGCGCCATAAGAACCGTTTTCCTTAAAATTGCGTTGCAAAGGTACTACATTTTTTTTGAATATGCAAGAAAAAAGTAGAAAAAAACGCCCAGTGGGGCGTTTTGATTAGATTCTCTCAAGTACAGTGTGTACCAACTCTTTGATACGCGGTTTGTAGTCTGTGTTCGCGGCTTCTATCTTACGCTGAGCAATAACACAGCAGACGGTCATGGCGCGGTGTCCCATATGGAGCGCGAGTCCGGCGATACAAGAGCCTTCCATCTCATAATTGGTTATACGCTGACCCTCATAACGGAAAGCGGATATCTTCTCGTTGATGTCAGGCACCGCCAGATCCACGCGCAGGACACGTCCTTGGGGTCCATAGAAACCGTTGGCAGCGATCGTGCAGCCGCGCATCATATCGTCCTTGGCGATACGGTCCACCAGTTCGGGGTTAGCCGCTACCACATACGGCACAGCCGCCTTCTTGGGATAGCCCACAAAGTCCACAAAAGCCTTCTCGAAACCGAGGTCGGATATCTTGTCGCGGTCCTTGTAGAACGCCAGCACGCCGTCGAAACCGATGGATTTCTGGCTGACCAGGAAAGTACCCAAAGGAATGTCCTCCTGCATGCCGCCGCAAGTACCGATGCGAACGATGTCCAACACCCGTTTCTCGGCTTTCTCCGTACGGGTAGCGAAGTCGATATTCGCCAGCGCGTCTATCTCGTTCATGACGATATCGCAGTTGTCGGTTCCGATACCCGTCGAGATACATGAGATACGTTTGCCGTGGAACTTACCGGTAATGGTATGAAACTCGCGACTCTGAACGTCGCACTCGATTGAACCTTCGTCGAAGAAGGATGCCACCATATTCACACGGTCCTGGTCGCCGACGAGGATAACCTTGTCCGCCAGGAATTCCGGTTTAAGATGTAAATGGAACGCAGAGCCATCTGCATTGATGATCAACTGCGAAGCAGGGAATGTTTTCATAGCAATGAATAATGATTAATGATTAATGAATATCAGGCTTCACCGCCAGTAAAAGTAAGCGGGAGTGTAGTGCCGTGAGCAGGACCTCCGACAGGATTGATTGTTCCGAATTTCTGCTCGTATTGAGCGATGTTGTTCTGGAGGGCACCGAGGATCTTCTTTGCCTGGTCAGGCGTGACCACTACCCGTGACACTACGTTTGCCTGAGGCATGCCCGGCATAATTTGAGCAAAATCCAGTACGAACTCCGTCGGCGTATGTGCTATCAATGCCAGATTGGCAAATACTCCTTGTGCTTTATCAGGAGTGATGTTGATTGATAATTGTTTTTGTTCGTTTGCCATAATCATTAAATTGTTAAGCTGTTAAACTGTTAAATTGTTATTTACCATTTGTTGGTTCGTTTCGGGACTATGAGGATCCAAAGGTTGACCAGCGGCAGCATGATGTCAAACCACAGGACGCTGAACATATTGAATCTCTCCAACCCCATTCGCCACGCCGAGACATTGAGGATGGCTATCTGCATGATCCAGCGGATGAAAAAGAGCCCTATAGCCACCATAAACGGTATCGCAGGGAGTGCAAGGGAGGTTGGACAATAGAGTACAGATACCGCTATCACAGCCGCATAGAAAAGCCCTCTGGTCATAGGTTCAATGCCTAACCGCATTTTGGTGCTTTCTTTGTATGCCGGCGAGACGGAGAGATGGCGTCGCTTCTGCTGGATCCATTCCCGCATCGTCTTCTTGGAGAGCGACCATGTATAACTCTCGGGCGAGAGCACAACTGCCGTGTTCTGTTTGGTAGCCACATGGTTTACAAACAGGTCATCGTCTCCAGCCACTCTGTTCATCAGATGGGTGAAACCGCCCGACTCAAAGAAAAGCGCCTTGCGGTATGCTAAATTCCGTCCCACGCCCATATACGGAATACCGCAAAGCGCTGCTCCAAGATAGTGTAAGCCGTTGAATAATGTATCGTATCGCACCAGACGGTTCACGAAACCTTTTTCCGCAAAATACGGACTGAATCCCAGAACAATATCCTTGGTACTTTGGTACTGCCCACCTGGCCCACTTGGTACTTGGCCACTTGGTACTTTGCCAAATCCCTGCATCATGGTCCGGATCCATTGGTTGCTCTCCGGCACACAATCCGCATCGGTGAGCAGCAGATAGTCGTATTTCGCCGCCTTGGCAGCCAATGTGAGAGCCAGTTTCTTGGTAGAACCCACCCGTGCCCCATAGGGGACAAAAGTCATATGCAGCCGCGGGTCATGAACCATGTACCGCTCTATCATTGCCCTCGTCTCGTCCTCCGAGCCGTCATCCACCACAATCACTTCGTACTCCGGCCAATCCTGCGTCAGGATAGCCTGCAGATACTGCGAGATATTATACGCCTCGTTGTGCGCACAGAGCACCACCGACACGCCCGGTGCATTTTCCATCGTGTCTGCCGCCATCGTGCTCTTTTTCCTGTCTCTTCTTAACCTGCGCGCAGGAGCAGCCATATAACGGGCATAGAAATACAACTGGGCAAGGAACAACACGCCCAAAACACCGATAGACACCCAGTCCAATATGTCCAAATATTTCAATTCACAATTCACAATTCACAATTCACAATTCTTAGCCCTAAAGGGCACGATTATTTGGCAAAGCCAAATTTTCACAATTCTTAGCCCACAAGGGGCACGATTATTTCACAATTCTTAGCCCTAAAGGGCACGATTATTTGGCAAAGCCAAATTTTCACAATTCTTAGCCCACAAGGGGCACGATTATTTCTCAATTCTCAATTTGTACACGTGCGAACTGCTTCCGTCTTCCGCCTTGACGGTGATCACCCATGGTTTGCCGTTGATCTCACCGGGAACAACCGTCATTTCCTGGCTATCCAGTTTGCGTCCGTTGAAACGTGCTTTCTCGCCTTTCATATTGGTGAGAGTGCCAATACCGCGGTAGCCGGCGATTTGAATCGTTTGCGCTTCGCTGTTTGAGAGTTTGTAGGTTTGTTCCTTGGCGGTATTGGGGTCAAAATCCTTCCACTCTTTGCCGTTGACCAGCAGTTTGTCTATTTTGGAAGAATAGATCAGCTCCACGTCGTCCACGTAGAGCGCATTGCCGTCGTATATACCGTCGTTTGCCCGGAAAGCAGGATAGTTGCCGGCGGAGAAGATCACATTGCACATGGACGGTTTGGCATTACTCATATAGAAAATAGGCACTTTGATCCGGGTCCACTCCTCGTATTTGGCACGTGCGCGGTGCCATCCTTCGGCTATCTGCTTTGCCGGCTGTTCCACGCCGAACTCATTGCCGTCAGTTGCGCGTCGGATATCCGACTCCTCGTTGATGCGCTCGGTCGTGGTGGCTGTACCTTTCTTGTTCTTGTATTGGCTGCTCTTGGATGTGCCCTGCCAGGAATAGAACAGCAGATGAAAATCTTCGTCGTTGGTCTTAGGTCCGACACGTTTGATCCACACACTCATCGTGTCAGGCCGGTGGGTCCACGCGATTCCTCCTTCCGTTCCGGCGGTAGCGCCGTTCACGTTCAGCCCTTTCAGGTACTGCCACGGCTGACCTAATGACACATAACCGGGACCCGTCGCGCCGATACCCAGCTTAGGTATTCCCACTGCGCGGTCTTTCACATAAGCGCAATAGCCCGACCGGCCGGGTTTCCGGTATAAGAAAGTGAACTTAAAGCCCGCCTGATTGACATTCGAGCCGTGCCATTGGGTCAACTGGATATCACCATTGAATTTGTCTCCCCAACTCTCGAAATGAGGATCCGGCAATTGCTGGGCTGACACACCCATAAACGCGCCGAGAAGCGCCAGTACGAAGATTTTTCTTTTCATATGCATTAATTTCGCTACAAAATTACAACTTTTTTTGCATATATGCAAACTTTTTACTACTTTTGCAAAGGATTTGTACAAATATTGTGCCTATGGCGAATGTTTTTGGAGACAAATGGAGTTTCACCAGCTTTGGTGAGTCGCACGGAGCGGCGATAGGCGGTGTGCTGGACGGCGTTCCTGCCGGTCTGCATATAGATTTTGCATTGATCCGCGAGGAGTTGGAAAGGAGAGCCGGGAAAGGGACAAAGGGGGCCAGGTGGGCAGTACCAAAGTACCAAGGAGTTTCACCACGCGCACTGCGCGAACCCGACGAAGTGGAGTGGCTCTCAGGAGTCATAGAAAGTGACCAAGTGACCAAGGACCAAGGACAAGACGGTTCCTTCGTACATCGTACATCGTCCCTTTGTACTTTAGGCACCCCTATTGCATTCCTCATCCGGAATAAAGATGCACGGCCCGAAGACTACGAATTTCTCAAACACAGCTACCGCACCGGACATGCCGACCAGACCTACGAGCAGAAATACGGCATCCGCGACTGGCGTGGCGGCGGCAGGGCTTCCGCCCGTGAGACGGCAGGACGTGTAGTCGCCGGATGTATCGCCAAACAAGCCTTGCGGCTCAAAGGCATCACTATCCATGCCGCTTTGATCCAGGTGGGCACAGAGACCGACCCTGCCCAATTCGCTGAGACCATAGCCGCGTACCAACGTGACGGCGACTCGATAGGCGGAATCATCGAATGCCGCATCCAGGGACTGCAAGCCGGAGTAGGCGAACCGATCTTCAACAAACTGCAGGCCGAACTGGCTTTTGCCGTCATGAGCATCAATGCCTGCAAAGGATTCGAGTACGGCACCGGCTTTGGCGGAGTAACGCAACCCGGCTCCGCTATCAATCATATCTCCGGAGGCATTGCGGGAGGCATAGCAGACGGCACGGATATCGTCTTCCGCTGCGTCTTCAAACCCACACCCTCCACGCCCAAAGCCCTGGCTAAGGGACAAAGGGACCAAGTACCAAGTACCAAGGTCGGTCGCCACGATGCTTGCGTTGCTGTACGCGCCGTGCCCGTCGTAGAAGCCATGACGGCTCTCGCTTTGATACAGCTTTTGTAAGAAATTGACGAGTTGGGATCATACATCAAAGAATCCTAACTGACTGATAGCCAATAGCATTCTGGCGATATATTCGCTGTCAGGTTCGCTCCACCGGAAGCCAAGGCGCAGCAGCACTTGCGAGGTGTACTCGTTATCACGGTCAACTTGCTTCGAAGGCTGTCCGTTCGCCATGTTCTGATAGGCGAGCATAGTGGTCAGCAGGGCTGCTTTCTTAGGATCCGCGGCGGCTTGCTGAACCAACGCGCCGAACTCCATAGACTCGACAAAACGTATATCCGTACCTATTTTCTTCAACTCATTCAGCACATCGCCCAACAAGCGCGTATGGGTGTTGTAAGGCTGGAAGACCGTACAGTCATCCGGAGTCGTAGCCAACAGGACGATAGCCCGCGCCGTCTCGTTGATAGGCGAGAACTCGGTAGGCGAGTCGTACTGCTCATAGGGGCAGCAGCCTAACATATTGAAGATCTTGATACGGCCCATATAGCTGTTGGTGGAGAAATTGACTTGGAACTCGCCGTCGTAACTGCGTGCCGCCAGATTACCCACCCGCATAATCTTTGCCTTGAGGAGCTTATGCGCCACAGCGTCCAGAATAAGGCGGTCGGCAAGGAACTTGGAGTGCATGTACTGGTTGCCCAGATACTGGCCGAAATAGATATTCCGCTCCGTCAGGACAGGTGCCGGCGCATTATTACCGATCCATATACCTCCGGTGGAGGTGGTGGATACATGCACGAGCCGCGCGCCGGTAGCCAGACAGAAGTCCACGCAGCGTTGTGCACCGCCGATATTCACATCCTCAATATCCGTGCCTTTGGAGAAATGCTTCACGTTTGCGGCGCAGTTGATTACAGTCGAAGGTCGAAAGTCGAAAGTCGAAAGACACTCCGTGAAATCGCTTGTCACATCGCCGTTGATGACGAACAAGCGCTTGCCGAAGAGGTCGTCGAAACGACGGCTGAAATAGTAGAACAGCAAGTTGCGTACACGACGCTCGGCATCATGCCGGTCCTTGCCGCGCACAAGGCAGGTGATTGTCTCGGCATCGGAGTCGATGAGTTCCTTGAGCACATGGATACCGAGGAAACCTGTCGCACCGGTCAGAAGAACATGACCTAAGCCATTTACCATTTTGTCATTTACCATTTGACCATTTAGGAAGGTGGCCAAGGTGTTCTTTTGGAGCAGTGCGTTGATGGGTTCGTAATCAAAATCCGTAATGACCGTATCAGGTGCGTCGCTGTCATTTTCCGTTTTGTCATTTACCATCTGTGCCAACAGCCGCGGCGTAGGATGGCTGAAGAGGTCGGCATAAGCGATGTGCTGTCCGCCTTTCTCCGCCTCGATGATGACACGTGTCACCATGAGTGACGTGCCGCCCAGATCGAAGAAGCTGTCCGTCGCACCTACTTTCTCCAGGCTCAGTACGGAAGCAAAGATGTCCGCAAACAGTTTTTCGGTCTCGTTGGCGGGTGCCACATAAGCATGGTCGTCCGCCTGAATCTTCGGAGCCGGCAGTGCTTTGCGGTTCACTTTCTGGTTCTGGTTGAGCGGAATAGCGTCAATCTGCATCGTAGCAGCAGGCACCATGTATGGCGGTTTGGTCTCGCGGATGAAGGCATTGAGCGCCTGCACATCTATCTTCTCGTCGCTGACGATATATGCCGCGATAAACTTACCACCGTTGGGGTAATCGAACGCCTGCACGGTAGCATCTTTGATACCGGGGAACTGACGTATCACCGTCTCCACCTCTTTCAGCTCGATACGGAACCCGCGGATCTTGACCTGTCCGTCGCGCCGTCCTACAAACTGGATATTGCCGTCCGGCAGGTATCGTACAATATCTCCCGTTCGATATGCTCGTAATTCGTAATTTTTAATTTTTAATTTAACAAACGTCTCTGCGGTCTTTTCGGGCAGGTTCAGGTAACCGCGTCCTACTTGCGGACCACTGACCCATAACTCGCCTGCGGCACCGAGCGGCAGACGCTGGTCGTTGGTATCCATGACGAACAGTTGCAGATTATCCAGCGGCTTGCCGATAGGGATATGCTGCTCATAGCCGTCCAGACAATAGGTAGTGGTGAAGATAGTACACTCGGTCGGACCGTAACCGTTATGCATCTTGTAGTTGGTTGGCGGCGTGAGGGCAGCCAGTGCTTCACCGCCCACAGACAGATGTCTCAGACTATGGCACTCTACATTCGTAGCGAACTGGAATCCGATCTGCGTGGTCATGAACGAGTGGGTCACTCCCTCTTGGTCAAAATAGCGTCCCAACTCCGGCAGGTTCAGTCGCATATCTTCGGGAATGATGCACACCGCCGCTCCGCATGTCAGTGCCGGGTACATATCCATCATATTGGCATCGAAACCGAACGAAGCATATGCCGCCACTTTGTCGCCGGCGTGCAGGTCGTAATAACGGTGGTACCAGTGGCAGAACGCCACAAGGTTGCGATGCTCCAGCATCACGCCCTTCGGCACACCCGTCGAACCGGAAGTATAGAGAAGAATAAAGAGGTCGGAAGGTTTCGTCTCGGTATTTCGGTATTCCGACATACCGGTATTTCGGAGTTCCTCCAGCTCTTTCTCTGTCAGCAGCATGCAGCTGTTGCCGTCCTGCTGCATATAATTGAGTCGCTCTTCCGGGTAAGAGGGGTCGAGCGGCATGTATGCGCAACCTGTTTTGAGCACGGAGAGCGCGCCGATAGTCATCCATTCGGAGCGTTCCACTTTGATGGCAATGACATTCGTTGTCGGGTGCAGCCCGGCGGCTATACGGTCGGTTATCTCATCCAACTCGCGATAGGTGATTCGTTTGTCGCGGAAGATGACGGCGATGTTATCCGGCGTCTTTGCCACCTGCGTTTTGAAGAGCGAGAGTATGGTCTGCGTGTCATCATAGTCCACGTGGGTCTCGTTGAAACTATCCAGCAGCGCTGTCTGTTGTTCATCTATCAGCGAGACGGAGCGCAACGGGGCTTTGGTATCCATAGCGAACGCACTCACGGCATTGCTAACCGACTGCGCGAGGCTCTGCATCATCTCTCGGCTGTAACGACCGTTGTCGTACTCAATCGCCACAGAAGGTTTGCCATCCACCTCCACGATATAGAACGCAATCTTGAACTTCGGCACGTTCAGTTCCATGTTCTCCGTCTCAATCGCCTGTCCCTTCACCTTGTATTCGGAAAGGACGCCGAGCTGGTAGGCGTACATGATTTCTACTGTCAGGTCGTAGTCGGCGGCTATCTGTGCAAACGGGTAGTTCTCATGCGAGAGTGTCTGCTCGAATTTTCCGCCTGTCTCCCGAACGAACTCCTCCACGCTCTGCGTGCCTATCTTGCTGCTCAATGCAAGCGTGTTTACCATCATGCCAATCGTGTTCGCCATCTTGAGGTTGCTCCGGCCGTTGGAGATCGTGGTGATACAGAGGTCGTCGTTGTTGGCAAACCGCGCGAGCGTGTAGAATACTGCCGCGAGTGTTGCACCGGCGGCTGTCACTCCTGCGGTTTTTGCCACCTGCTCGGCAGCCTGCAGATTCATTGGTGCATAGACCTGCCCTATCTCGCCGTCTTTGGGGTTGGTCAGGTCCGCCGGTATCTCCGTCACGCCCTCCACTTCTGCCAACTGCGAGTGGAAGAACTCTTTGGCTGCTGCGTATTCCGCGCTATCCTCTGCGGCCTGTTCATCCGCCACAAACTCGGCATAAGAGCACATTTCCGGTTCGATGGTCCCGCCGTTCAGCAATGCGCACAGCTCATTGAAGAACACATCATACGAAGCGCCGTCGCATACCAAATGGTGCATGTCGCAATAGAGATACAACGCCTTTTCTGTCTGCACGATGCTGAACCGGAAGAGTTGGTCTTTCGAGAGATTGAAGGGCTGCACGAACTCCGCACGATAGGCATCCAACTGCGCTTCTTGCAAGTCAATCGTCTCCAGCCTCAGCTCTTGACTTTTGTCTATCAGTTGCTCCACTCCGGTATCGTTCGTCCGGAAATGTACGAACAACTCAGGGTGGTTTCGTACCACTTGTTCCACTGCCGCACGCAGTTCCTCCGCACGGACTCCCTCCGGTAAACGCGCGCGCATGGGAATATTATATAGTGTTGAAGTGGGATTCTTCATGCACTCGAAATAGACGCCTGTCTGCGCGTGGCTGAGAGGGTAAGGAGCAAACCCCTCCCTATCCCTCCCCTCAAGGGAGGGAACTGAGGGTGTATCTTTTTCTCCTCCCCTTGTGGGGAGGTTGGGTGGGGTTGTCAGTTTCTCTTTCAATATCTCGTTTTCTATAAGCTGGATGTTTGCGCCTTTGATAAGCAGTTTGGCATCAAGTTGCACGCCGAAACGCTTATAGACTTGTGTAGCCAGTTTGATGGCGGAGATGGAACTCAATCCCACGTATCTCAGATCGGTCATGATTCCGAAATCGCTGTTCCCCACGATGCCGGCGACCATGTCACGCAACTGCTCCTCCAATACATTGAGCGGTGCTGCCTCCTTCGTACATTGTACATCGTCCCCTTGTACTTTAGGAAGCGGTAACGCTTTCCTATTGACTTTCTGGTTCTGGTTGAGCGGAATAGCATCTATCTGCATCGTGACAGTCGGTACCATATAAGGCGGTTTCTGGTCCATGATAAAGGCATTGAGTGCCTGAATATCAATCTGTTGGTCAGAAACGATGTATGCTGCGATGAACTTACCGCCGCCTTCCGGAAAATCAAAGGCTTGCACGGTGGCATCCTTGATACCCTCAAACTGGCGGATAACCGCCTCTACCTCTTTCAATTCAATACGGAAACCGCGAATCTTGACTTGTCCGTCTTTGCGTCCGACGAACTCGATGGCTCCGTCTTCGCGGTAACGGACGATATCGCCTGTCTTATATACGCGAACCTTTGTACCTGGTAGTTTGTTACTTGGAACTTCCACAAACGCCTCCGCGGTCTTCTCGGGTTGGTTGAGATAACCGATACCAACCTGCGGTCCGGCTATGAGTAGTTCGCCTGCGGCACCCCAAGGTACACGCTTGCCGTTCTTAGTGACAATAAAGAGTTCGGCTGTGTCGTTCGGATAACCGATAGGGATATTCGGTTCGTTCTTCTCCACCCAGAAACTGGATACATAGACGGTACATTCCGTCGGACCGTAGCCATTCCACAAATGATAGGAAGGCGGATTCAATGACATCAGTTTTTCGCCACCCACGCCGAGACATCGGAAACCGGGAATATCGGGATAGTTGATAGCCATCTGCGTGCCTACTTGGGTCGTCATGAAAGAGTGCGTGATACCCTCTTTGACAAAATAGTCATATATGCCATCCAGATCAAAACGTATATCTTCGCCAATAACATATATGGCTGCGCCGGCATACAAACATCCCCATAGATCCATCATATACGCGTCAAAACCGTAACCGGCATACGTAACGTACCGGCTCTCGGGCGTCAGACCTATATGATGGGTATGGTAATCACAGAAAGCGAGGATGTTCTGTTCGCTCAGCATCACGCCTTTCGGCGTGCCCGTTGTTCCCGATGTATAAAGCAGTATGAAGGCATCTCCGCCTTCATATTTAGCGGCATCCTGACGCATGAACTCCAGCCGCTCGGCAGGATAGGAACTATCCAGCGGCATGGCAGTAAAGCCTGCTTTGGCTATAGCGAGCGGCACTATCACCATCTGTTCGTTACGCGGCACGGAATAACCCATCACATGCTCGCCGCAAGGATAGATAGACACTCCCTCTATTTTTACCCCTTCTTGGGCGAGCGTTTGGGAGAGTTCATCCGTGAGCCTGTCCACTTCCGCATACGTCAGCCGCACATCGCCCGCCACAACGCATACTGCGTCCGGCTGTTCGGCAACGTGTTGCCGGAAATGCGCGACGAGGGAGTCTCCTTCGATATTCCGGCATCTTGATATTTCGGGATTTCGAAGGTCCAGCCACTTGATCTGTTCTTCATCGCAATACTCGATCTCACTCACGTTCTCCGCCGTAAGCATCGAACGGAGGATCCTGCTATACGTCTTTGCCAGCTCGTGCATGAACGCCTCGGAGTAGTCGGCTTCGCTATAACTGAGTTTGAGGAGATACTGCGCATCGGCTTCCAACAGTTCGGCACACAGTTTCCATCCCGGAGTGGGTTTGCGGAGATCCATGAACGGTACTGACTGCTCCCCTAAACGCAGGGAACGTTTGTCGTTGATCACCGGTCCCTGATAGACGAACATCACTTGGTTGTTGAGTCCCAGGTCCCGCACTGCATCCGGATAGGCATAATATTGGTATTTCTGCGTCTGCTGTAACTGCGTATCCATCCCCGCCAACAAGTGCTGCAGACTGACAGCAGATGGCTGATTGCTCCAGTTCAGAAAGACCGGCAGTGTATGAACCATCATCGTCACCGAGCCCCATGTTCTTCTGTCCGTCCGACCGAAGAAAGCGGTGCAGTATGAGGCTTTTTCTTCGGCGCTATAGGCAGCCAGCAACAGTCCCCAGGCTGTCTGCATGATGACGCTCTCTTTGGAGCCAAACCGTTTCTCAATCGCTTGCACCTCCTCTTTGGTCACCGTCAGCGGATACTGCTTATAGATGAAAACCGGCCGGTCGCTGATACCCAACTCCGCCTGCGGGATTGGCAAACTATCTATCTCCGCTGCATCTGCAAACTCACGAGCGTACCATTCGCGGACTTCGGTCATCTGTGTTTCATCCGCACGCTGAGCCGCCTCCGCTTGTGCTATCGCAGCGCCGTCCATCAGTTCGCCGGACAAAGCCTTGCCTTCATACGCACGGCTGATATCCCGCAGCAGGACAGTCATTGAGAACCCGTCCGAAACCACATGGTGAAGATCCAGATAAAGATATTTACCATTGGGACATTTACCATTTACCATTTGGTAGATTTCCGCCCGATACAGCCTCTCTCCGTGTATATCCATCGTGCGGGCGAAGGTCTTCTGCACTTCCTCCCACTCTGCCTCTGATACCGTTTTTACCTCTACCACAGGCTTTTTCCCCTCTCCATAAGAGAGAACCGGGTTTAGGTTTTCCCCATCCGGTTCTACATGCCCCAGGATATACGGGTGGGCGCACAAAGCGTCATAGACCGCCTGCTGCACCCGCTTTGTATCCGTGTCCCCGGGAAGAGGGAGGAGTACGGGGTTCTGGTAATTACGTGCATCATCCACCGATGCCTCACAGGCATAATACACGCCTAATTGCGCTTGGCTTAACGGACTTTTCATGGCTTTCGACTTTTTGCTTTCGGATTCGACTTTCTACTCAATCTCAAAGATATTCCGGAATCCGCTCATGCGGAATATGTCTGCTACGTCCTCATTCAAATGGCAAATCCGGATACTGCCGCCTTTGGTTTCCGATTCGCGTTTGAGTTGCATGAAGAACCGCAAGCCGGCTGAGGAGATATACTCCAGTTCCGTACAGTCGATCACTAATGTGTTGCCGGCCATGTCCAGCACTTGTTGTAGTTCGTCAGCCTGTTCGGTGGTAGCTACCGTGTCCAGTTCGCCGATGATGCGAACCAAAATCTCATCTTTCGATTGTTCAATAGTGATGTTCATATCAGATGTTTTTTATTATGGTCAATTCATTTTTGTTGTCCAGCCGGCGGTAATGAAGTTCGTCCGCCATCTGCCGCAGCAAAGCGATACCCAGTCCTCCGATCTGCCGTTCTTCCGCATTTTGGGCAGTATCCACCTCTTTTTGTGCAGTAGGGTCAAAGATCGTGCCGTTATCGGAGATCTGGATACAAAATTGTCTTCCGGCATTCGACTTTTGACTTTCGACTTTCAACTCTATCGCCGTCGCCTGCGAATAGTTGATGATGTTCACCACGGCTTCTTCCAACGCCACTTCCAGGCGCTTGAGCGTCCGTTTGTCCACTCCTGCACACAGTCCGTAATTATGCAAAGCGTTTCTGAATACAGGCAGTTGGTCCAATCTGTTTTCCAGATGCAGGGTCAAAGGTTGTACATCATGGGTCAGGCGGATGGTCATTATGGTCATGTCATCTGTCTGCTCGGCTCTGCCGATAAAACGGACACATGCTTGTCGGATGGCGGATATACTGTCGCTGCCAGCAAGCGGGATGGTCTCTGCCGCCATTTGTCTCCACCTCTGTACTCCCAGCATCTCCCGTTTTTCGTTTCTGGCTTCTGTTATGCCGTCCGTATAGAGAGCCAAGGTCTCATTTTTGCCAAGCATGGTGCCTTGTTCTTCAAATCGGTATTTTCCGTCATAACCCAATGGTATGTTCGGGATGACGTCCAACTCCTTTGTACTTGGTACTTCGCCGCTTGGTACCTTAATTGGTGGCAAGTGTCCGGCGTTGCAATAGAGCACCTCTCCGGTAGGAATATGCAGGCGTCCGATAAAAGCCGTGACGAACATCAATGACGGGTTGTTGTCGCTCAGCACAGCGTTAATGTCTTCCATAATGGATTTGGGAGATTGCAATCTTCGTACAGTGGATCGGAACAAATTGACCGTAGCACTCATAAACATCGCTGCAGGCACACTCTTCCCACTCACATCGCCAATGATGAAATAGAAGTCATCATCTTTTCTATAGAAATCATAGAGGTCCCCTCCTATTTCGCGCATCGGCTCCAGTGCTGCCTGTACTTCAATATCGGACCATCTGTCTTCCACTTTAACCTTCTCGCGTTCACCGATCCGCAGAATCCCCTTCTGAATACTACTGGCAATGCGCAACTCCTTCTCCAACACCTTGTTTTCCGTTTCAGCACGAACATATTCTGTTTGGTCCTGCCATAGACGGCGAATAAGCAGCCCTGCTACCAATATACCTATAACGAGTACGATAAACGTAATCAGCGATACCCTGATCATTCCATCCCAGATATGGTGATTCGGGACTGCTATTACCAACATCATTTCTGCCGGAGAAAGTGCTTTTTCCGACACGATCATCTTATCCCAATTATCCGCTTCTCCGGTCTGCACAATCAAAGTGCCGCCGGGACCGTACAACTGACACTCCGCATCTTCGTACGGGCGGGCTTCAAGTAATACCTGTTTGGCCCATGACAATGTAAAATCCGCGCCCGCTACGCCCATCACATTATGGTCGTCGTCATATGCCTTAAGCGAATAGGTGAAAATGAGACTGTCTGTGTCAATATCATTGTAGGATCGGCTCCAATAGCCGTTCTCACCGCTCAGCATGGCACCTTTGTACCAATCGCGTTCAAAATAATCGAACTTCGTCTCTAATTGATAACTGATTATGGAGTCCTGACTTGCCCGGAACGCACAAACCGCATAATGTTTGCCCTGATTCGGGAAATAATTGGGGGTATAGCAGAAATAGCAACTATATAAATACGGGAAACGCCATAGAACGGTTTCTATGTGATTGTATAGTGCGACTGTGTCTTTCCCGTTCTGGGGCAGATAGCTCGCTATATCCGATACGGCATCGCACATGTCATGCAACTCATAAATCACATCCTTCTGCGCCAGTTCCATCTTGGAATCTATCCGCTCCATGATGTCTGCCTTGCTGCGCTGATAGGACAATACGAACTGAATCGTCATGGCAATGACGAGAAAAACAGCGGATGCTATCGGCAAAGACTTGATTCGCATATTTGAATTCAAAATACCGGTCGGCCGGTAATGTCGTATATCTTTTCTCCAAGGCGAATGTAAAGCCGCCCCTCACGAAGCACTTTCATGCAATGTACATCACTCTTCGTGGTTTCTATGTCTAGAGCGCTATTGTTTTTACGCGCCATGCGGATAGCCGCTATGCCGCCGTCACCGCTCGTCTGCGCGGAAGCGATGGTCAGCATGAACGGAGCCGATTGCTGCACATTCAGGGTCAAGCCTGCCTTCACAAACTTGGTCTTGGAGCCGAACTCTACACCGTTGATATAGAACCGCACGTCACGTTCTGTGCCCGAGAACGGGGTCAGATAGAGCGTGTCGCATGCCGGCAGGAAGAGTTCCACATGCGTCTTGCCCGCTATCTCACGGCTGTAGTCGCTGTCGGTTTTGGAGAACTTCCATTTCTTGGTCCCGTCCCATCCATAGGCACTCTTGACCCACGTCTCTGTACCGTTGAAGACGATTTCCGTAGCGGAGAACTCAACCGGTGTCACGGGTTGGATATCCAGCGTATAAACGGCGGTCGTCCCATTCAGAGCGGTGATAGTGACGGTATCGTTTGTCTGCGCCCAAGTGGCACCCGCTGACAGAAGGCAGCTGTCAATAACGGGCACGGACGTTCCTGCCAGATACCATCCGCGGATAACACTATCGCCTTCGTTGATATAGGCGTAGTAATGATTGCTCAGGATGACCTCTCTGATTGCTTTTGCCGTCGAGTCAATAGTCTCGGGGATAGTGTCAATGGACGGAGTCCCGGGAGTCGTTCCGCCCCACCGCACATACTGATAGATAGGCGTGTCTTTCTTGCTGTCCGAGGTCGTGTAGAACAGCGAGTCATTCAGCCATGCCAGCGACTCGCCCTGCTCCTCTTTCTGGTAGGCCATTACCTGCATTGGGTTGCGTTGCGCAGTAGCACTCAGACTTTCTGCTCCCTGACGCTCCCAGAGAAGGATATATTCCTCGTTCTTGATTGCCATCCAATGACCATCCGGAGTGATATCTCCACCATTGGCTAACTTGAACTTGGAGCCGTTACCCAGCGCGCAGACTTCCGTCAGACGCTGTACGCCCGTTCCGTACGTGGTAGAGAATGGCAACTTATACAGATGGCACACGCCGTCCACTTTGTCGGCGATGTAGAACATCTGCTCCACATTGTCATACATCAGCGTCTCGGTGTTGTGTGCCTTGTTGTCCGGATAGCCGAAGCGGATCGTATTGACCGTCACATTCTGCGTGCCGGAACTGATGGCAGGTTCCTCGAAATAGAAGATATAATACTGGTCATTGTACGCCAGATCATTATCGCCGATAGCACCAAGGAAGACATAGTTTTTTCCGTCATAGATACCGGTGGCTATATCTTCCCAGTCGTCTCGGTCTGTATTCGGGGTGGTCAGATTCACCGTCATCGCCAACGTGCCGTCCGGCTGAATTGCGATGATCTTACGGTTGTCGCCGGTGTTCTCGTCGCCATGTGCCCAGAGGTAACCCGGCGTCTGGCGGGAAGCAGCCAGACCGCTGATTTCTTTCATTGTTTTTTTCTTCATCGTGCCGCACTCGGTACGCGTGAAGTCTGTGTTTTCCTGCAGGGTCGTGCCGTTGTAGTTAATTCCGGCACCCCATGCCATAGTAGCGGACACAAAGCCCGCTACTATGGATATAAGGATGCGTTGCATACGCATAAGAGTAAGATTATTCCACCACTACCGGTTTGTATTTCGGCACAAGCGCTTTCATTACAGACCAGCCGATGAGGTAAGCAACCGCGCAGATGCAGAACACAATCATGTAGGCTGCCGGTTTGCCGGTGAAGCCTGCAAACTTAAAGGCCTCGCCTAATTGGGCTGCATGGTCGAAGAGCATACCCGAACCCTTGTTGATGAGGAACGAGCCTACACCACCGGCCATGGCACCGATACCGGTGATGGTAGCGACAGCCGATTTCGGGAACATGTCACCCGTGGTGGAGAAGATATTCGCGCTCCAGCTCTGGTGAGCGGCACCCACGATACCGATGATGATTGCTACAGCCCAAGGACCGTAGATACCGCCAAGCGGCTGTGCGAACAGCGCGAAAATCGGGAAGAACGCAAAGATCAACATCGCGCGCATACGGCCTGCGTACGGCTCCATGCCTTTCTTCTCTACGAAGATCTTAGGCAGATAGCCGCCGAACAGCGAGATAACCGTTACGATAGCGTACAGCGTGAAAATCAGCGCAATACCCTGCGGGTCGGAAGCCTTGATACCGAACTGGTCCTGGAAATAAGCCGGAGCCCAGAAGAGGAAGAACCACCAAACACCGTCGGTCATGAACTTGCCAAAAGCAAACGACCAGGTCTGTTTGTGCTTGAAAGCCTCAGCGAAGCTCATTTGTTTCTCCTCTTTCGCCTCCTGCTTCGGAGCATCTTTCTCGTCTTGGTGGATATACTCCAGTTCCGCCTCGTTCACATGTTTGCTCTCTTCCGGTTTGTCATAGACAAAGATCCAGATACCAGCCCAGAGGAAGCCCAGTGCACCGATGATGATGAACGCCCATTCCCATCCGAGGCTCTTCGCCAGCAGAGGAATAGTAGCCGGAGCAGCCAACGCGCCTACAGACGCACCTGCGTTGAACAGGGCGGTAGCGAACGCACGGTCTTTCTTCGGGAAATACTCTGCGGTCACTTTGATAGCTGCAGGGAAGTTACCCGCCTCACCAAGTCCCAAGATCAGACGGCAGGCAAGGAACAGCCACACACTCACCATGGATATCGAACTCACTATCGCACCGGTTGCATTCAGCAAAGCAGCCTTGTCAGCAACACCTACGATCTGCTCGGTTACCCAACCGCAGCCTGCGTGCATCACAGCGCCTAACGACCATACGATGATGGCAATCAGGTAGCCTTTCTTCGTACCCATCCAGTCGATGAACTTACCGGCAAAGAGGCAGAAGATAGCATAGGCGATGGAGAACACACCGGTGATGGTTCCGTAGTCGGAGTCGGTCCAGTGGAACTCAGGCTGAATAAACTCTTTGAAGGTCAACGACAGAACCTGACGGTCCATGTAGTTGACGGTAGTGGCGAAGAAAAGCATCGCACACATGACCCAACGCCAGTTGGTCATGACAGCTTTTTTAACGTCATTCATTTTTGTTTTCCATTAATAGATTCGATATCTCGATTTCTCGATATATCGGATTATTTTTTACAATTAGCAATGATCTCAAAACATTCGCGGCATTTCTCCGTTACATATTTCCAGTCGCCGGCTTTTACTTTGTCGCTCGGGAAGAGCTTGGAGCCCATACCTACGCAGTAAACGCCTGCAGCGAACCATTTCTCGAGGTTCTCTTTCTCGGGAGCCACACCACCGGTAACCATGATCTTCGACCACGGCATCGGAGCCATCAGACCCTTCACGAGGTTCGGACCAACTACGTCGCCCGGGAACACTTTTGTGAAATCGCAGCCTACCTCCTGCGCTGCACCGATCTCGCTCGGTGTGAGGCAGCCCGGACAGTAGGTCACGCAACGACGGTTGCAGACCACTGCGATGTCTTTGTTGAACAACGGACCAACCACGAAGTTAGCGCCTAATTGCAAGTACAGCGCAGCAGTCGGAGCGTCAACAACGCTACCGATACCGAGAGCCAGCTCCGGGCACTCTTTAGCCACCCACTTGCTCAACTCGCCGAACACCTCATGTGCGAAATCGCCGCGGTTGGTGAACTCGAAAGCGCGTACGCCGCCCTCGTAGCAAGCCTTAATAACATTCTTACATACTTCTACGTCCTTGTGATAGAACACAGGAACCATCGGTGCAGTGGCAATCTTCGCCATCACCTGAAACTTATCAAATTTAGCCATAATTTTAAGTACCAAGGGACAAAGTACCAAGTACTATTTCGTCTCCTTGGGTTCGTTAATAGATTTTCTTGTTGACACAATTGAACTTATAGTGATTTTAAGTAACTCAGTACACTCGCTAATTATATCCTGCATCCTTTCTGAAGGCAACATTTCACATTCCTCGATCAAGGTTAACCAATGTAAAGTTTCATCCAATTCTTCCTCTACCATTTTTAATTTATTGATAAAGTCTTTCTCGGATTTGGCAATACAAGCTGCTCTATAATTAGCCGAAGGAGAAGTGCCGGAACGGACGATTTGACGCGCGATAGCCATAGCTGAAATGGTATGTGGCATTGCATCTACCATCTTTATTATACGTATGGCAAATTGCTTGTGTCTTTTCTGTAATTCTGCTCCCTGCATAGCTCCTTGGTACTTGGTACTTAGTCACTTAGTCACTTTAATTTATCTTTGAACACGACCATTCGCATTACCGCCGGCAAGGCTCAGTACCTCATCTTCGCTTACAAGGTTGAAGTCGCCGTTGATAGTGTGCTTCAGTGCCGAAGCTGCTACTGCGAACTCAAGAGCCTGACCCTGGTTGCCTGGGTATTTGAGCATACCGTGGATCAGACCGCCGGAGAACGAGTCACCGCCACCTACGCGGTCGATGATCGGGTTGATCTCGTAACGCTTGCTCTGGTAGAACTCCTTACCGTTGTAGATCATCGCTTTCCAGCCGTTGAAGGTAGCGCTGTAGCTCTCGCGAAGCGTCGAAACAACGTACTTGAAGCCGAACTCTTTCATCATCTGCTCGAAGATACCCTTGTAGCCCTCAGCGTTGGTCTCGCCGCCTTCTACGTCTGCATCCGGCTTGAAGCCGAGGCACAGCTCTGCATCTTCCTCGTTGCCGATACATACATCTACGTACTTCATCAGCGGACGCATGATAGAGATAGCTTTCTCGCTGGTCCACAGTTTCTTACGGAAGTTTAGGTCAACCGAAACAGTTACGCCGTGACGTTTTGCAGCCTCGCAAGCGAGCTTCGTGATCTCAGCAGCCTTGTCCGAGATAGCCGGAGTGATACCGCTCCAGTGGAACCATGCTGCACCTTCCATGATCTTGTCGAAGTCAAAATCCTTCGGATCAGCCTCAGCGATAGCGCTGTGCGCACGGTCGTAGATAACTTTCGACGGACGCATCGAAGCACCTGTCTCGCAGTAGTACAGACCTACGCGGTCGCCGCCACGAACGATGTACTCGGTGTTCACACCATAACGACGCAGCGAGTTAACGGCAATCTGACCGATCTCGTGTTTCGGCAGTTTGGTAACGAAATAAGCCTCGTGGCCGTAGTTGGCGCACGAAATAGCCACGTTAGCCTCACCACCACCGGGAATGATACGGAAATGATCAGACTGGATGAAACGATCTTGTCCCTCCGGACTCAGGCGAAGCATAATCTCGCCCAATGTAATAATTTTAGCCATAGGTTAAATGAATTAAATTGGTTAATAAATATTGTTAATTAGTTGTTGTTTCTTGTTGTTATTTTACTCCTCCTGTTCATAGTAATAGGAGGAGTCGATGCCTTTCATGAATAGCTCACGGTCATTGATTTAGTCAGTAAGTGCCTGTTTGATTTACCGTCTGCTGCAAGCAGTTTCAGTTGGGTAGTGGCACTAACCAACTCGTTTCCGTTCTTCTTTGGTTTAGCCTTTTTTCTCTACTACCGGCTTACGAGCGGCATTCGAGACAGATACGAGACGATAACTATTCGCGATAACTTAGCGGTCAATCAGCCTCTCTCAAGCCACTTAAATCTTTCAGTTTTTTACCTTTCAATTTTCATCTTTCAATTTAATATACCCCCTATATATATAAGTCAAATAAAGTCCAAATCTATCACCTCAAATGCAAGTTTTTTAGTTTTTAATTAGTCATTTGCGTTGCAATTTTAAGTTTAGCAATAATCATCAATACAATCTTCTCCACTCCATTCTTTCCCTTGTTCAAGAGTGAAATATTTATGTCCACCTGTTTCGCTAAAGTAGGTATGACGACTCAAATGTAAGAAACGATTTTCATACATAACAACTTCAGTTATTTTCCACGGTTTTATGTCACCTTTCTGCTCTGCCAGTACCCATAAATGTTTTTTGTCTTCAGACATGGCATAATCGAGTATTACAGATTCGCCCCATTGAGTCTTTGCAAAAACGGAGTCTTTTTTCAAGTTTGCGAAATAGTCTTCAAGCGGTGTTGCTGTTATTTGCTTTGGACAACATAAAAATTCTGTCGGCGTACGCCAATTCCCTTGTAGAGCATTTAACGTAAGAGAGTCACTAAGACAGTAGTCAATATCTTCACCTAAACCGCTTTTAAGTACGACATGTGGTATTTCACGTTGTTCCATCGGATGAGATGCAGAGATCATCTCGTTCAAAGGATTTCCGTATTGTGTTTTAGAATGTTGTGGGGCATATATCCATTCCCCCATTCTTCCACCATGTAATTGCGTCTCGTCTTCCGATATATTAGCCCAACTCATCACACGTTCATAAGCATTCTGGGCTTCTTCTTTTGAAACGGTACGCATCCACATTACATCTTGATTTGTACCCGTTAGGTCTTGTAAACAAGATGGATTGGCGATGAACTTTTGAATGTCTCCTCCACAAAGGTATGCTATACGCTTGCGCGTCACAGGATTATTAAGAGCATTCTCTAATCGTGTCAACCATCTTAGATTCTCGGGACGATTATTGCAGCGGTTGGTATCTCTATGATCTACTACTAATTTTGTAGAATCATTGGCTCCGTGAAACGCAGTCGCTATTACGATATGTACTCGTGCACCGCAAAATATCATGTAGCCGCTTTTTTCATCCTTAATTCCAAATGACCATGTATTATCACCTTTTCGTACAGGTTTTCCTTTGCGGGCATGACGCATAATGGCTCCATTATCCCTCACAGAATAATGTTCTCCCTTGTAGTCGCATTCGCGAACCTCAGAATATTCCTCAATATTTATGAGACTTTCTGACAACTTGCAATTTATATTTTTATCTAAAAATTATTTCCCTTCTACTCTATCTAAATCGTCCCTATTTCTTTTGAGACAAAGTGAGGTATCGTGGGGGAGTTATTCCATTTCAATTCTGCCTGCCGTAAATCGTTAGTTCATGGTCTCATTGTTACTTACCTAATTCTTTTTAATCATGTCAAATATACTATCTAATGCACTATTGATAGCCTGAGTTAAAGCATCTGTTTCTGTGTTTAAAGAAGCCCCCTCTGCTTCCGAAGTGGCAATTAATTCATGAGTTTCTGCATCCCTAAATTGTATTATAACTCCTTTTCTCGCCACAAAAGAATGGGTAAAGGATGTAGAACTAGTGTTTCCATATGTAACAACAAGGGTTTTACTTTTTAGTTCTGCATCAATCGAAGGTAGAGAAGAATAACCTTTTTTCATCAAATATCCAGCAATCATTTCTGACGGATTTACTGTATTTGTTTCGATTAAAATACCCGAGGTTACTGCACTTGTAGGAACCACATAGACAAAATTATATTGAGTTAAATCTTTTGTTATAGTAGTAGTTGGCACTGACCTTGTTAAAGAACAACTTGCAAGTATTTCTACTACTATTACTAAACAAAAAAACTTCTTCATACACTATTCTTATTGTTTACTCATTTGGCTATTCCGAAGCCACGGAGGGATTATTTTTTTGTTTTCTTTTCCCGCTCATGTCTCGGTCATCTCTCGGTTGTGAGTCGGTCATCGCTCGGTCAGGTGATTGACCCAATCCGCCAGTCTTGGCGGATACGGGGGGAGCAGGTATGCCAAAGCGGGCGGAGGCAGAGGGGGAGAGGGCGCAAATTTGGGCGGCGAGGGTGTTCATGTTGTGGAAACGGCTGTAGTCTGCCGTTGCAGGGACATCGTTCACGCTTTGCATATCATCCAATGCCCACGGGGAGAGGATGAGCAGTTGCCCCATCTCACACAATTGGTAGCGTCTTTTCTCGGGGTTCCAACCATTGGGCATGGGCTCTTTTTGAAGGTGGATAAGCGGCAGGGCGTTCTCCATGCAATCCTTGACGAGTAGCTGCTCCCCTTTGGAGATACCCGGAGTGACCAGTACCGCACCGTCTTTAGCGGCTTGGATCCATTGGTCTCTCTGCTGACGGAAAGTGTCCGTCGTCTCATATGGCGTGTTGTAATCGCGTTGGTCGCCATTCATCTTCCAACGATGGCAGAAGACCTGTTCCTTCCACGGCCGGCGAAGCAGGAACATATTGCCATACGCGGCGAAGTCCATGTCTCCGATGGTGATGTGCTGCCGGCGTTGGAACAGATCCGGGTGCAACGCCCTCATGACCGCACGGCGCGGGTTATCCTGCACGTAGCGGATGATATTGTCCAGTTGTCCCTGACGGTAACAGATAGTGTCATCGTAGTTGTCCTCAAAGAGCGGCGTTACGCCGTTGGAGGCGTAGTACTCCTCGCGCTGCTTGCGGGAGGAACGGGCGAGACGGCCTCTATCTATGGTATCCGCCATGCATGGCGGATACAGAGAGCGATAAACCTGCGTACAGCCGATCTTAAAGCCGCGGATAATCTCGCCTATACCGACATCCATGGGCTCATCCACCTGAAGGATGCCGTGGAAATGGTCGGGCATGACCTGATGACCAAGCACACGGATGTGCCGTCCGCGGGCGCTTTGAATGGCGGGTGTCTGGAGCCACTGGTCTGCGACGGATTGACCAAGTTTGGTCAATACCACGGAGGGCGCAGAGGGGTCGTTGTTCAGCTCGCCAAACAGACGCGCACGGTCGTACGTGACAATCGTGATGAGGTATGTTCCGCGCGCGCTGTAGTTCTGCCACACGGAATGAGGGCGGTGGGCGCTGTTAAGCAGCCCGCCTCTCTCTTTCCAATATGTGTACCAGTCGCTGGTCATCAGGTGTGTGAATCCGCCATGCATGGCGGATGGCTATCAGAAGCGGAAGTAATTCTTCGCGTTGTTGTAGCAGATGTCTTCTACCATCTGTTGAACGCGGGCTTTCTCGTAGCCGGTGTACGGGATCATGCCGTTCTCGATGTCATTGCCGAGGACGTTGCAGAGCGTGCGGCGGAAATACTCGTGACGCGGGTAGCTCAGGAACGAACGGCTGTCGGTCAGCATACCTACCATGCGGCTCAAGAGACCGAGGTTACTCAAAGCCATCATCTGCTTCTCCATGCCGTCTTTCTGATCCAAGAACCACCAGCCCGAACCGAACTGAATCTTGCCCGGTACCGAACCGTCCTGGAAGTTACCCAACATGGTAGCGATTACTTCGTTTGCACACGGGTTGAGGTTATAGAGAATCGTCTTGGCAAGGTGTCCTTCGCTGTTCATCTCGTCCAAGAAATGACTCATGGCTTTTGCGGTCGTGAACTCGCCGATGGAGTCGAAACCGGTGTCTGCGCCGAGGGCTGCGAACATCTTGGAGTTGTTGTTACGGATAGCGCCGTAGTGGTACTGCTGGGTCCAACCCGAAGCGTAGTCCATCTCAGCCTGCGCGTGCAGGTAAGCGTGCTTGTACTGACGGATCTCATAAACGCTCAACTCCTTGCCTGCGAGGGCTTTTTGGAAGATAGCGTTGATCTCAGCGTCGGTGTACGGCTCGTCATAGAACTCCTCGATACCGTGGTCGGATAGACGGCAGCCCATCGACTCAAAGAAGTCATGGCGTTTCTGGAGAGCGTCCACCATGTCTGCGAAGTTGCGAATCTCCACGCCGGCCACCTTAGCCAGTTTCTCGATGTATGCTTTCCAAGTAGCGGCTTCGATGTTCATGCCTGCGTCCGGACGCCATGTCGGCAACATACGAACCTCTGCGGTCGGATCTTCCTTGACCATCTTGTGCCACTCCAGACTGTCAGCCGGGTCGTCGGTCGTGCAGACGAGCTCTACATGGTAGTGCTTCATCAGTCCGCGCGGACAGAACTTCGGGTCGTTGGCGATGAGGTCGTTGCACTTGTCATAGATAGCACGTGCGGTCTCGGGATTCAGACGCTCCTCGATACCGAAAGCGGTCTTGAGCTCCAGATGAGTCCAGTGGTAAAGCGGGTTGCGGAAGGTGTACGGAACGGTCTCCGCCCATTTCTCGAACTTCTCCCAGTCGGTGGTGTCCTTGCCGGTGCAGAAACGCTCGTCCACTCCGTTGGAACGCATTGCGCGCCATTTGTAGTGGTCGCCCATGAGCCAGATCTGTGCGATGGATTCGAAGCGTTTGTTCTCGGCAACCATCTGGGGGATGAGGTGGCAGTGATAATCGATAATCGGCATCTTAGCCGCATGATTGTGATACAGCTCCTGCGCGGTCTCTGTCTGCAGCAGGAAATCTTTGTCCATGAAAGGCTTGATCATAATTGTTAGATTTTTATTGTGTTAAATGGTGTGTCTTTCTATTTTTTATCGTGCGCGCGTATGTTCCCGCATCAGCGGGCACGAACAAATCACGCTGCAAAGATACTACTTTTTCAGCAAACTAATGTGGAAAAATTGACATAAAAAATCTACATACCATCAACTCTCCGTTACAGAGGTGTGCTGCCCCGTATATTGGCGTTGCAATTCGGTCAGTTCTTCTTCGGGGATATATTCCATATATCCGCATTCAGGGCACTCGTAGTTGTTATGATATAGTTTCACATGATAGAGCACCGAATAATCGGCATACTGCGTAGTCGTACGGCTGTGGTTGCGTTCATTCTCGCGGCGATGTGAAGTAGAACCATCACTCCATTTGGTAGTGACATCCGTCCATGTCTTCCACCGCTCCGTATGGGAACTGATTTCCTTCGACTCCGGACGCCATTCGTTGTATTCGCGCTCAAAAGTGCGGCTATGAAAACGGATCGTCTCCATCCGCTTGCAATCCGGACAACGTGAATGAGGTGCTGTGGACAACATACGCGTGACATAGGTATAAGCGCTAAAACCGGCAATAACGATTCCCGGCAGGAATATCCACAGACATCCCCAAACGGTCATCAGCACCGTCCAGATATAAGTAACTACTGCGGCTACAATCGCAAAGAGAATCGCTATTATATTATCCGGCAGATGATAATATGCAAACCGGCAATAGAGCGCCGCCTCCAATATCAGCGGAAGCAAAGTCATACCCAGAAAAACCCATATCAACCCTAAAACTACCCAGAAGAAGGCACCTATATAAGTCCAGACAGGTATATCTCCCCATCCTAACTCCGCTTTCTCGGTATAGTTTTCGTCATCGCTGTGAATCCAGTTAAAGCGCATCGATCCCTCTATCATCCTTGCGAAAAAATCCACATCGATGATCTTACCCACCAGCGGCAGCCATTTCACTAAATAGCGGTTGTTGCGATACGCATGGCTGTCTTCGAAACCATAGGTAACCGCGATACTGTCCGAACCATAGACGATAATCGGATTGCGGATCTTTCCGTCACTGAAATCAATAATCTCGATATTGGGATAATAGGCCAGAAAACCTTTCTTGGTCTTGTCGATCAACCATGCCGGACGATAACGGGCGTCATTCTCCGCCAGAGAATGACCGATATACAGCCGCTCGAACTTGGCTTTGGTCATGTAATAATCGCCTTCTTTATCCAACCGCAATTTGCTCAAACTGTCCGGCAGAATGGGACGCACCTCTCCCATATTCACTTTCTTCTTCTCTCCGCTTGCGGTTACAATATTATAATATAATGTTCCTTTGGTCCCCTTGTTCTTTCCCTTCTCGCGGAACAGGTTCTTAATCTGCACAGGCAGACTGTCGCTCCCGTTTTCCATCATCATCGGGAAACCCATTTCGGCGGCGGCCAGCAGACCGCGCTCGCCGTCTCTTGTCTGAACAAGCAAACCATACGGATGATGATAATTTCCGGCTACTACACCCAGATAATCCACCGTGTCGCCTTTACGCAGTTTGCCTACGATCTCGTCGTCTCCGGCAATGAGGGAGACTAACGGCACATTGCGGTCAAGCACTATTTGCATGGGCTTTTCCGGAAAATTTCTTTTAACAAGTACACGCTGTCCGATGAAGGTTACAGACAAAACGATGAGGCCAATAATAGTAGCCGCACTGGGTAGTTTGAAGTGATTCATAGAGAGCAAGAATTTAAATTTTGGGCAAAAGTAGTAAAAAATTTTGATATATGCAATTTTTTTCGTATCTTTGCGCCCGATTTTAACAAAATGGCGAGTTTATCGGATATACGTAAGCCCGTAGAGGCCAGTTGGAAGCGATACGAGAAAGTATTGCAGGAGTCATTGCAGTCGGATGAAAAAATTCAGCAGAAAGTGCTGGATTATATCGCCGCAAGGAGTGGCAAGCAGCTTCGTCCTCTGGTCGTGCTTCTATGTGCGCAGATATGCAATCCTGTTACGGATAAGACCCTCCGTTCCGCGGTCGCGCTGGAGATGTTGCATAATGCCAGCTTGGTGCATGATGACGTTGTGGATAGTTCGGATACCCGCAGAGGTATGCCCGCCGTACATACGCGATGGAGCAACAAAGTGGCAATCCTTACGGGCGATTATATGTTATCCAAAGTAATCGGATTGGTGGCGGAAGTGCGCAATATACGTATCTTGGAGATTATATCCAATCTGGGCCGTTCTCTCTCTAGCGGTGAGATGTTGCAACTGCATGTGGGCCAATCGATGTGGATTGACGAAGAACGATATCTGAAGGTCATCGACCAGAAGACCGCACAACTCTTTCAGGCATGCGCGGAAATAGGCGCTGAGTCTGCCGGATGTACGCCTCGTCAGAGAAATGCACTCAGCCTTTTCGGACGACTGCTGGGATTATGTTTCCAGATCAAGGACGATATCTTCGATTATAGCGATCTCGAGGAAATCGGTAAACCGACGATGAGCGATCTGAGAGACAGCAAGGTTACCCTTCCGCTTATCATCGCGCTCCGTCGTGCTCCCAAACCCGAAGCGGATTATATCCGTTCTCTGGGAGAAAAGATCACGGCGAATGAACCGGGCATAGAGATTGAGAAAGCTCTGGAGGAAATCAAATCCTTTGTACTGCGCTTCAAAGGTGACGAATACGCCGTGCAACAAATGCTGGAATATAAAAAACAAGCCACAGAAGCCTTGCATGTTTTCCGTGACTCAGAGGAGAAAAAGAGCTTGGTCTCTCTACTCGATTTCGCCATCAATCGCGTTCAGTAGTTGCTCTCGCAGGGCTTCATCACTAATAGCCTCTATCACTTCTTTCATAAACGCGCCGACAAGCAGTTGACGCGCTTTTTCTTTATCTATTCCGCGCTGCTGCATATAGAAGAGGGCGGTCTCATCCAACTGTCCGGTGGAAGCACCGTGCGTGGCTTGCACATCATCGGCATAGATCTCCAACTGCGGTTGCGTACGCATTTCGGCATCCTCCGAGAGAACCAAGTTACGGTTCGTCTGATGAGCTTCGGTCTTCTGTGCATCGGGCGCTATCTTCAGGTCTCCGATAAAACGCCCATGGGCACTGTCATCCAACACGAATTTCAGCAACTGGTTCGATCTTCCGCCGCCCACTGCATGGTGTACATGCGTCTCAGTCGTCACCTTTTCTGAGCCCCGCAGATAGGCTAACCCGTATATCTCCGTCTCGCATCCCTCGCCCGTTTGCTCTACAACGATGTTATTCGATATCTCGATTTCTCGATCTCTCGATTCCTCGGCAGGTATGTTCAGCACGTGAATCTTCACGTGTGACCTCGCCTCCTGCACGATATGCAGATTCAGTTCCGGCTCGTTGAGGAAAACGCGCTCGAATGTCTCGCCGCTATGAATAATTATCTCGCTCATAGGTTCAGCCCTTCGTAGCCTTTTTCTTCGAGTTCGAGTGCCAGGGTCTTGTCGCCCGTCTTGACGATCTGGCCATCCGCCAGCACATGTACGAAATCAGGCACAATATAGTCCAGCAATCGCTGGTAATGGGTGATGACGATAGCCGCGTTCTGCGGTGTTTTAAGACGGTTTACCCCTTCCGCCACGATGCGCAATGCGTCTATATCCAGACCGCTGTCGGTCTCATCCAGAATAGACAGACAGGGCTCCAGCATCGCCATCTGGAAGATCTCGTTTTTCTTCTTCTCGCCACCGGAGAAGCCTTCGTTGACAGAGCGGTTGTTCAACTTGTCCGGCAACTCCAGCATCTTCTTTTTCTCCCGCATCAGGGCGAGGAACTCGCGTGCCGAAAGCGGCTCTTTGCCTTCGTACTCACGCTTGGCGTTGATTGCCGTGCGCATGAAATTGGTCATACTCACTCCCGGGATCTCCACCGGATATTGGAAACTAAGGAACACGCCTGCGCGTGCACGCACCTCGGGCTCCATAGCCAGCAGGTTTTCACCCTTCAGATACACTTCGCCGCCCGTCACTTCATATGCCGGATTGCCGGTCAGGACGGCACTCAGCGTCGATTTGCCGGCACCGTTCGGACCCATGATGGCATGTACCTCGCCTTCGTTGATGACGAGGTTCACACCTTTTAATATCTCCTTGCCGCCGATGGAGGCATGCAGATCTTTTATCTCTAATAACTTGCTCATTCTTTATTTCCTTCGTTCGCTTCGTCGAACTTCGCCTTCATGGTCGGGTTGCCCGCAGTCAGGCGTTTGATGGTCACTTCTTGTAGTTTCTTGTCCGCCAGACTCAGGTTGTCGCCCGACTTGACGAGGTTCTCACGCACTTTCTGGAGGTGTGCGATGGTCTTGTCTATCTCCTCGATGGCATCCGCAAAACGCTCGTTTGCAAGCCTAACATTACGGCCGAAAGCGTCCTTGAACGTCGTCAGTTTCTCTTCGAAATTGGTCACGTCCACCTGCTGCGCTCTCACGATCGCCAGCTCGCGTTTGGCATCCAGACTCTTCTTGTTCGCCTGGCAAAGGAGGGTGATGATGGGCACAAAGAACTGCGGACGGATGACGTACATCTTCTCATACCGGTGGCACATATCCACTATTCCGCCGTTGTACAACTCGCTGTCCGGCTCCAGCATTGACACCAGAATGGCGTACTCGCATCCTTTCTTGCGCCGGTCGGCATCCAGCTTCGCCAGAAAATCTTCGTTCTTATGTTTCGTTGCCGTCTCGTCGGCTTCGTTTTTCATCTCGAACATGATGGATATATACTCCACCTTGTCCTCCGAATAGTCGCGGAAGACGAAATCGCCTTTGGTGCCTTCCACCACCTCGTTGTCTTTCTCAAAATAGGCATACGGGAAGAGGGGACGTATGCGGGCGAACTCGGTGGCGCAGTGCTGCTCCAGCGTCTCGCCTACCATCTTCGTTGAGAGCCTTGTCTTGAGTTCTTTGTAATAGGCTATCTGCTCCTGCGCGGCCTTGAGTTCCGCATCCCATTGGGCACGTGCCTGCGCCAGTTCCTGCTCTTTTTTCATGTACGCTTCGGTAGCCTGTTGCCGCACTTGTGCCACGGCTAACTGCCGCTGCTGCTCTGCCTGCGCTATCTGCGCCTGCAGGCTCTGGATCTGGCTCTGCAACGCCTGCATCTGTTGGGCGGACTGTTGGTCGCGGCGCAACTGCGCGGCCTGCTGCTCTGCCGCTAAACGGGCTTGCTCCGCCTGCTGCTGGGCTCTCTGGCTCTGCTCCAACTCATGGATCCGGCGCGACAGCTCACTCTCGAACTCCGCGTTCTTTACCTGGCTCAGCAACGCTGCGTACTCGCTCTCGTCAACCGAAAACACATTACCGCATTTCGGGCATTTCAGTTCTTTCATAGCTGATGAAACAAATTTGTTTTTTCTGTTCGTATCCCTTATAACTGGCTCATGACAACTTCTCCTACCGCCTGGAGGGTGGAGCGGGATATGTTGGACATGTCATCCTTGCGGGTGTGCCACCAATGGGGGAAGCCCGTTGCGTTGCGGATGTCATAATGGATCACGTCCACACAGGGGATTCCGGCGATATAGTTGATGTAATAATGGTCGTCCGTGATCGGGTAGGACTGCTGGGAGGAGAACATGGCTCCATAGCCTAACTGCTCCGCGGAACGCCATATCTGCTGTTGGTAATTCTGGGCATACGTGGTGGAATACATCTCCAGCGGGAAAAATGCATCCGGCGCACCTACCATGTCAAGCACGATACCGAACCTGTAACTCGCTGCGGACGGCTGACGGCTGTAGTTGGTAGCCCATAGCTGCGAACCGAGACACCATGTGTCTTCGCGCTCCGGACCGGTATAGACACCCGGGGTTCCCATGTCTTCGCAATCGAAAAAGATGATGTCAACAGGGGTGGATAATTTCTCTTTCAGACCTATCTGACGGGCTACTTCAAGAAGGACACCTACACCGGAAGCGCCGTCGTTGGCACCCGGGACATTATAGAAACGGTCATTATAATCCGCCTCTTCGTCGCACCATGGACGGGTGTCATAATGCGCACCCAGCAGAATCCGCGGACGGGTAGCCGTCTCCGGTGTCCCGAAATGTCCTATGATATTGTATATCTGTTGGTTTGCACCGCGGTAATCTGGCATGAACCCTTTCTGCAGTTCCACCTCGGCTCCGCAGGCTCGGAGTTGGTCTATGAGCCATACTGCGCATTGCATATGCGCCGCGCTGTTGGGTACACGCGGACCGAAAGACATCTGTTTCTCGATATAGGCATATGCGCTGTCGGAACAGAAGGGAGGGCGGGAAACAACGGCTTGCTTTTTACCGCAAGCCGTTAATAATACCAAGGGGCAAAGGATCAAATATAGAATCTTTTTCATCTCATATTACTTTCGCTGACAGAGGTATGGTTTTGGATAGCACGTATCGTTTGCGCGATAGAGGAAGCAAGGGAAACGATATGCAGCTTGGAGCACCGCGAAGGATCAACAGGGATCGAATCGGTGCATACAAGTTCCTCAAGCGGGCTGTTCTCTATCTTCTCGCAAGCGTTGCTGCTCAATACACCGTGGGTCACCACGGCGCGAACGGATTTGGCGCCGCCGGAAATCATCACTTCCGCTGCCTTGCACAGCGTTCCGGCGGTATCCGCTATATCGTCAAAAATCACTACATCCTTGCCGTAGATATCGCCCAGTACGCGGATCTCGGACACTTTGTTGAAATCCGGACGGTTCTTGTAGCAGATCACCATCGGCACCTCGCGGTCGGTCAGGGCATGCAGCTTCTTGGCAAAATTCGAAGCTCGCTTGGAACCGCCCACATCGGGCGAAGCGACAATCAGTTTCTTGAGATTGAGACCGGCTACGTACGGCGCAAGCACATTGGATCCGTAGATATGATCCACAGGGATATCGAAGAATCCCTGGATCTGGTCGGCATGCAGATCAACGGTGATGACGCGGTCTGCACCGGCGGTCTGAAGCATGTTCGCTACCAACTTGGCGCCGATCGACACACGGGGCTTGTCCTTGCGGTCCTGACGGGCCCAACCGAAATAAGGAATCACGGCAATCACCTTGTACGCACTGGCCCTCTTCGCGGCATCGATCATCAGGAGAAGCTCCATGAGATTGTCGCTGGTAGGACAGGTTGGTTGCACCAGATAAACAGACTGTCCGCGGACGGACTCTTCGAAATAAGTACAGAACTCTCCATCCGAGAAACGGTCAAGATGGATTTTACCGACTTGGCAGCCCAGTTCGTCGCAGATCCGCTGGGCTAAAGCTTCGCCTTTGGAGCCGGCGAAGATTTTAAACTGATTGGATTCTTCCATAATGCAGGAGCATTGGATAATTTATTTTTTTCTTTTTGACTGCGTTTCCGCAGGATTCATAAGTGCCTTGAATGCCGGGGAATCGCACGTGAGCTGGCCGTCGGAGAGGCGGATGATATCTTCTCTCACGCGGTTGATTCCGGATTCCTGATCCTTGTTCCATATCAGGTTGCGCTGACGCATACATTGTGCTATATAGACCTCCAGAGTCTCGCGGTCGGAACCGGTCGGGAGAGAGGAGGCATAGGCAATCATGTCCTGCACAATGCGCCCGTAGTTGCGCATACGGATCGGGCTGGAGTTTCGATGAAGTTGTAATGTCATATTTGTATTTCTATTTGTATTTATTTCTAATTAACCATATTCCTATAACGCATATCAGCAACACTATGGTGGAACTGAGCCAATAATGAGAGAGGAGCGGGAGATCAAAAAAGAGAGGCACAACTTGCGCGATTGCTATCATAAAAAGCATTATCTCCGAACTCTCCTGGATGCGTCTATTCTTATTCTGATTTATACTATTCGCAAATACGATCAAATAATTCAATTTCTGCTCCAGGTCTTGCGTATTGTTCTTCAGTTGACTAGATTCCACTATCGCTTTGTACAAATTGGATATACGGCTGGAATAGGTAGCAGAAATACAATTCTTTGATTCTATTAATATCTGATATGTATCTACAATAACAGTATGGATATCTACTGTCTGTGATTTGATGTTTGTAATAAGATCGTTTAACTCATTATTTTTGGTATAACACATATTCCATATCCGCTGAATCAAAATCTCTATTTGTGTTAGCATGATATGATTACGTATGCACATTTCCCTATTTCTGGACAGGGAAACGATGGAGGCCCATGTAATATATGTTTCTTGTTCGTTACTCATATCTATATTTTGGATAGAATCGAGTAATTTTTTGTTAACTTCGGTCTTAGCGGTGTATTCAACATAGGTGTCTGCCGAAGACAACATATCATCCATATTAATTATTGACGGCTCTACTAAAACTTTGAGATGTTGCTCGTTTGCAGAATTATACGCGTAATCATATACGGAATAAAACGTAAACGCATAATTTATTGCAACACCGCGGCTCATGTATTGCTTTAGTAAATCCAAAAGTGGCACCAAACTCGCATCCTTCGGGCTGTACTCCACCACCCGCTTCACTACTTGTTTTCTTCCCTGCAATAGGCTATTTACTAGTTGATAGTAGTCCTCGTACGTATTCTTCCATGTGAGCACTATTGTGAGGGTGGTTTCGCAAAAAGCGCACTGGATATCCGTCTGTAATGAAGGTATATGATATAACTTCAAAAAACTAGTATTGATATCGGGATTTGCTCTCAAATCAAACTCGCCCGTGTACGAAGTATAATCCAATAAAATCTGGCGCTCTTTGCAAATTTGAAGTACCTCTTTCGTCACTTCTGCATTGCACAATTTAATCGGTATTACACTTGTACAAAACACTTCCATATTCTATCGGACTTGCGATCCTCCTATATATCTTTTTAGGATAACAAAAGCCGCCTCCTGAACATCGGCATGCGCATGGGTTGCGCAATAATCCTTCAGCACCACAGGGACTATACCTCTTTCAAATAAATCCACAGCACATTTGGTTACACATATATCGGTATCTATTCCGCATATATCCACTTCTTCTATCCCATTCTCTTTGAGGAGAGCTACAAATTCGTCATTTACACAAGTATAAACCGTCTTATCCAGAACGATAGCGCCCTCCTTAGGCCGAAATGCCAACTCTACTTCCTCCGTACCGGGTGACAAATGCCCCCAGTGGATGAGTTTGCGGTACAACGAACCCGGAAGATTGATAAACCGAGTAGCAATTACCAGGTCATACTCATTTTGTAGGCGCTCGACCATAGCAGGAATATGCTTTGTCCGTTCATTAATAAAGCCTTTCTGCACATCTACTATCAATAGAGCCTTTGCTTCCATCCTTCCTTCCTTTTACTTCTTCCTGATCAGATAAATCATCGTCGGATAGTGGTCGCCGTAACCGTTCTGCCATACGCCGCCCTTGGTCGTACGTAACGGCGTGCCTTTGTCCTTGCCTTCCTGGACCGTCAGGAACGGCTTGTTGAAAATCTGCGCTTTCCAATAAGTCCATTTCCCGTTCTCCAGTTTCTCGCTCATCAAAGGCTCGGAGATGATGATCTGGTCAAACAGGTTCCAGCTGCCGTTGTACGCCAGCGAACCTATGCCGCGGTCCAGCATCTGCCACATCGTGTTGAAATAGCCTTGCGGCTCCACTTCCTCACGGTATTTGCGAGCTTTCAGGACGTCCTTGCAACTGTGGTTGAACGGATCGTCGTTGAGGTCACCCATGATTATTATTTTCGCTTTGGGCTCCTTCAGATAGATCGAGTCACAGATTGACTTGGCAAGCATAGCGGCTGTGTCACGCCCCGGACGGCTGGACAACTCACCGCCGTAACGGCTCGGCCAGTGGTTGACGATCACATGAATCTTCTCCGGCCTGCCCTCGCCTAACAGGTAACCCGACACGCACAACTGCAAACGTGTCTTTATCTCGCCTCCGTCTGCATAATGCGCCTTCAGCTCATAACCGTTCACGCGCGAAGGCTTGAACAGAACCGTGTCGTAAAGGAATCCTACATCTACGCCGCGGCGGTCAGGACCCTCAATCAGAATCGGTTTCAGACGCCTGCCGTATTTGCTGTTCGCCTCTGCGCAGAGGTCATACAGACATCCTATGTTCTCTACTTCCGCTACGCCTACACACGTTGCGCCGCGGGGATCGATGTCCGTACCCAACTGCGACACGGCATAAGCCATGTTCTTAATCTTGTTCTCGTATTTGAGCGAGGTCCATTTCATACCACCGTCCGGCAGATACTCATAGTCGTTCTTGCCTTCGTCATGGATGGTATCAAAAAGGTTCTCAAGGTTGTAGAACGCAATACAACGGACTATCTGACCTTGGCTCAATTCCGCCGAAGCCTCTGCGTCCTGGATCTTCGCTTTCTTAACGGCTTTCTTCGCCGCTGTTGCAGGGCTGGATACTGCCATCAGTACTGCCACAGCCCAAATCAATGTGTGTTTCATATTGTTAGTATTTGGTTTTTCTACCTTTTCACTTTCACCTTTCCTTCTTCCTTCCCTTCGTAAATCCTTCGTACATCGTACATCCGTCCTTCGTACTTCTCCCTTTCACTTTTCACAAATCGGCTGCAAAGATACTATTTTTTTTCGACATGTGCAAGAGCACGCCGCATTATTTCTTTTTTTTGTTGTTTTTGCAATCACTACCATAAATTTTGCCCCTGTTTAAACTCTCTCAGCCGTAAAATTTGTGCTTGTTTTTTCGCCCTCAAATGGCAAAATGCAGGTATTATATACTACGTATATAATACTAAAGGATTGGAAGCAAAAATTAGTGCGTGATAAGTGCGTGATAAGTGCGTCGTTAGTGCGAGGTAAGTGCGAGATAACAAAGGAAGAATAACCCCGAATCATCCGACGCCGGATGCCGGTTCACCAACCTGTGAAAGACCGAAGATGCCTTTTTTCTGCAAAAAAGCACCCCTTTTTCTTGCGTATGTCAAAAAAAAACAGTAAATTTGCAGCCGATTTGAAACTTTAAGGATTAAATACTGATACTAATGAAGAAATTTTTATTGATTGCTGTCGCATCAATTGCTCTGATGGCATGTGAAAACGGAAACACCGTCAAGACAGACGTTATATCCAAAAAGGATCAGGAAGCTCTGAAATTCCTGGTCACCAAACCCCGTACGATGATCGGTCAACCGGAGCGGGATGTGGTTACCCAGATTGAATCATACGGATTCGAGGAACTGGTAGTTCCGGAGAACAGCCCCGCCAAAATACCAGCCAAGACAACCTATTGGTCACGGACGTTCTATCTCAATGCTCCAGAAGCAAAGGGGTGGCCTGGTTTCAAAAACATTTCTTTCCCAGAAGGCGAGTTTTTCTATGATGCCTTTAACGATGTTATAAATGCAGGAAAGGTATATATTGAGGCGAAAGCATACTTTATTGAAGGCAAACTAACAGAAATACTTTCCAGTGTTTACCTGCTGTCCGGAGAGCGGACAAGCGAAGTGCTCTGCCTTGTTACCCAAGCCGCCTACGACGACCTGCCAGCGGGCAAAGACGGATGGAAAGACTGGAGTGCCGAGGCTTCCAACGATGTGAAAGAACGCAAATTCTCATCCTGGGAGGATCTGAAGGCATTTCTGTCCCAAAGCGGGCACGTAAATGCGTACATAGAAGGAAACGCGGCTTATAAAAACAATCCTCTCGGATACGACATAGAAGCCGAGTATGTGTCTTGTATTAATTGGACGGATGATGTGTTCCACACCGGACCGAAACTCATTTTATCACCCGATTTGGTACAAGCAACTCTTGATTGTTTTTATTATGACTATACAGAATCAGAATACTAAAAAAAATCAAATTAATCCAATTATCTTATGTCAAGCGTAAACAAAGTAATTTTAATTGGTAACGTAGGCGCAGATCCGGAAGTACGTTACTTGGACAGAGGCGTAGCAATTGCAACATTCAATTTGGCAACTACCGAACGCGGTTATGTGATGCAAAACGGCACACAGGTGCCCGATGTCACGGAATGGCACTCGATCGTTTTATGGCGAAATCTGGCGGAATGGGCGCAGCAGAACCTGAAAAAGAGCATGAAAGTGTATGTCGAGGGCAAACTCAAAACTCGCAGCTGGGAGAAAGACGGACAGATCCGCCGCAAAACAGAAGTAGTCGCAGAGAATATCCAGATCCTCTACAGACCCGATATTTACAGAAACCAACCGGCTGCGGATGCACAGCCTTCTAACGACGAAGCAGACTCGTTGAACGACGAAGCGCAAGCCCCGCAGACAGAGGAGCAGGGAGGTTTCTTCAACGGACTCTTCCGTTAACCAATTTATCTATATACAACGTACAATTTACAATGCACAAAGCATCCTGTCAGTTTTATTCTGAATTGTGAATTGTGAATTGTGAATTGTGAATTGTGAATTATGAATTCTAATCCCCATGACCAACAAAGAACGATATATCGAATGGGCTGCAAAGCAGGAGTACGTGCCTGTCTTCATGATGCCTTGGTGGATGGACGCTGTCTGCGCCGGTAAAGAATGGGACGTCCTGCTGGCGGAAAACGAGCAGGGAGACATCATCGGCGCCATGCCTTATCTGATGCGCAAACGGGCATGGCTCCGGTATATCATCATGCCTCAGCAGACACAGATAGGCGGTATCTGGGTCACGCCAGAGGTCACGGCGGACAGATGGAAGACGGCTGAGGTATGCCGGATTATCAAAGAGCAGATCGACGCGCTGGGAATAGCCTATTATTACCAGCAGTATCTGCCGGGCAGTCTCTGCGTGGACGCCATGCGCGCACTGGGTTTCAAGACACGCGAAAGAGTCACCTTCCGCATGGCGGACCTGAGCGACATGGATGCGGTGATTGCGGGATTCAGCAAGAACAAAAAACGCCAACTGCAGAAGGCGCTCTCTCTCCACGCAGAGCGTGGCATGGAGGTGGAGGATTTCTACCGGTTCCACAGCCGCTGCCTGGAGGAGAGAAAGCGCAAGATCAGTTACAGCCGGGAGTTCCTGCTCGTTCTGGAACGAAAAGCCAGACGGTTAGGGCAATGCGAGATCCTGAGTATCTGCAATGCCGACGGTACGCCGTATGCAGCAGCCTTCCTCGTGTGGGACAGGAACTACCTGTACTACCTCATCCCGGCATACGACCCAGCCTTTGGGGACTCCGGAGCCGGAACTTTACTGGTCCTCGAAGCGATGAAACTTGCACGCGAGAAGAAAGTACTCTTTGATTTCGAAGGCTCCATGGAACGCGGCACCGCCAAACACTACAAGCAGTTCGGACCCGTTCCCGCAACCTATTATTCCGTGGAGAAATACTACAAACCTCTCTTCCGCATTGCTATATGGCTCCAGAGACTAAGGGAATGGAAATACCGCTAAACCACAAACTGCAAATATTATTTCTCACACCTTGGTATCCGTCCGAAAAGGACGCGATGAGTGGTCTCTTCGTGCAGAAGCACGTAGAGGCGGTCCGTGCGCAGGGTGTGGACGTGCGCGTCATCTTCTCGCAAGGCTGGGGCGATATGTGGAGGCAATGGCGGACACTCCGCCGCGAAGGGTGGATGCCGGATCTCGTACAACTGAACGTCATTCAGAAGCAGGGTCTCCTCGCTCTCTGGCTCAAACACCGATACGGCATTCCGTATATCATCGTTGAGCACTGGAGCGGCTATCTGCCGGAGAACGGGAAATACATGCACCAGCCGGCTGTCAAGAGACGGTTTGCCGAGCGCGTGGCGGAACAAGCCTCAGCGATCCTGCCGGTGAGTAACACGCTCGCAAAAGCCATGCAGGCATGCGGCATCCGCAACAGCCGGTGGCAAAAGATAAACAACGTAGTGGACGATTTCTTCTTTGAAGGAGTCAAAAGTCAAAAGTCGAAAGTCGAAAGCAGAAAAACACTTCTGCACGTCTCTTGCTTTGACGAGAAAGCAAAAAATACCTCTGCACTTCTCCGAGGATTCAAAGAACTATCCGCTCGCCGCAACGATGTACAATTAGTCATGGTAGGAACCGGCGTTGATTGGAAAGCCTCACAAGCGCTCTCAAGTGAACTGGCCATCCCGCCCTCACAAATACTTTGGACAGGAGAACAAACACCGGAGCAAGTATGTGAATGGCTACACCGGGCGGACGCTTTCGTTCTGACAAGCAGATACGAAACAGCAGCAATAGTTCTCGTGGAAGCATTTGCGTCCGGAATTCCTATCCTTTCCACTCCTGTCGGGATTGCTACGGAAATCGTCACGCCCGACACCGGTCTTATTATCCCGCAGGAAAACGCCAATAGGCCCATGCGGCTGTCAAAATATTTGGAGAGAATCATCGAACTTCCCAAATACGATTCACAAGGCAAGGAGTTCTCCGCATATACCGTCGGCAAACAGCTTAAAGATATTTACACACAATGTACGGTTTCCGAATAAGCATCAATACTACGGCTAAGTGGTATGCCCCTGAAAAGGATAACACTTTTATCCGCCGGTTTGAGACAGACTCAATACATCTGTTCCAACACTCGTTATGCAAATTCGAGAAAGACAAACTATGGCTGGAAGACGAGAATTATTTCTTGGCAGTAGAGGGAGTTTTATTTAACCGAGACAATATCACTGCCGACTGGCAGACGACAGACGTGCGGGACTGGAGAGGTTCGTTCGCATGCGCAAGAGTAAACAAGCAAAACGGCGAAGTGCAAGTTTACAATGACCAGATTGGCAGTCATATGATTTTCTGGTGTCAGACAGAAGAGGGGATTTATATCTCACCGGACTTGTTCGAGTTAGCTCATGTCTGCGGGATAAACGAAATAAATACGGCTTTCATGCTCCGCATTCTGAAGACAGGTTATGGCTGCGATGATACTACTATGGTAACAGGCATCCGCCGCATTGGAGCAGGACAGGTACTCTCTATCCGTAACGGCAAGGCGGAAGTGATGCAGTACTACCGTTTTGACAACCGCCCTGTTCATCGTGACGACAAGGAAGCATTAGCACGGACCAACGAACTGTTCCGGCAAGCAGTCAAACGCGTCATTGACAAGAACGAAGAGTACGGGCTCAAGCATTTCTATCCGTTAAGCGGCGGACTGGATTCGCGGATGGTACAGATTGTGGCGCGCCAACTGACAGATGCTCCAATTACCAACTTTACCTATTCGCAAATCAGCCATTACGACCATCTGCTGCCGGAAAAAATAGCAGCCTTTTTAGGAAACGAATGGCGTTTCCTGCCGTTAGACGGAGGTAATTATCTAACGCAGATAGATGCCATCACAAAAGTCACACAGGGGCTGGTCAATTACAATGGTCCTTCGGAAATATACTATTGCTCCACCCAATTCGACTGGACAGAGGCGGGCGTAGTGGCAACCGGAGTTAACGGAGATAATATCTTCTCCGTAGAGACAGATAGTGCTCATGAGATAGAACGTCTCTATTCGCTCAGTTTCTCCGGTAACGGATTAGGTTCTCCTTTGGTGTTGCAACAACACACAGAAACCTACTCGCCTTTCTGCGATGTGGATGTACTGAATTACGTGTTGCGCATTCCTCTCAAAAAAAGGTGGAACTACCATTTCTATGACCATTGGATACTGCGCTATTACCCCGAAGCGGCACAATGGTTGCACAAAGAGCAACGTATTGGCCACAGACGAATAGTAATTCCTCTTCTGGGGAGGAACATCCCGCTCCGCGACTTACCCAAGAGACTTATTCTTTCTGCACTCAAACGGTTGCACCTATATAACGGCTATCGTCTTAAAAGTAGTTCTATGACACCATACGATGAGTGGGTAAAATCCAATCCTGAATTACAAAAAACACTCACCACTTACTATTCCGCACACAAACACTTGCTTGTGCCATTCCCTTCTGTCGCCGCAAAAGCAGAAGAAATAATGCAAACAAGCCCCGTTTATGACCAATGCGCTGTGCTCACCATCCTCAGCGTTCTTCATCAACTATCATGATTGCCGTTTGTATCACTACATATAATCACGAACCGTATATTGCCAAGGCGATAGAAAGTGTCATCGCGCAACAATGCGACGAGCCACTGCGCATTTATATTGCAGATGACGCGTCCACAGACAATACCGAACTTGTCTGCAGGTCATTTGCTGCGAAAGACAAGCGCATTGTATATATACGGAGAGAGGCAAATCTCGGCATTGTTCAAAACACAATCAGCCTGTACCACCAAGTCATCCAAGACGGATGCGGATATATCGCCATGCTTGACGGAGACGACTATTGGACTGACACACATAAAACTCAACTCCAGTTGGATTTTTTGCGCTCGCACCCTGATTGCGGATTTGTGCATACAGCATCGTTCGTTGATTGCAACGGAATAATCACCAAAGAGGTTCCATACTCTATTCCTACAGGAGACATCAGTCACACATACGGAGTACACGGGGCTGGCCAGACAAATGCTACTGTTCTATTCCGCACGTCACTGCTGAGAGAAGAGGAATTACATGCTATTGCGGCACAACATTTCCGCGTGCTTGATTACCCCTTGTACGGACTTTTTGCGCAACGCACGCAATTTGCCTTTATAGACACCCCTACTGCCGCTTGGAGGGAACACAATTCCGTTTCCAACCCGCAGTCACTTGCCGCTTTCGCCGCATATCAATACCACTATTTCCGATGCTGGAAATGGCTTGAGAAACAACACCACAGGACTTTCGGATACAATATCCTGTACGCATCAGGATTGTATATCTATCGGGTGGCATATTTTTTGTGGAGACAATTGCACAACAGATTTGCAAGGAGAAAACACTCCTAAAAAAGGAAAAAAACAGAAAAATAACACTTTTATTTGCATAAATCGCAAAAAAGCAGTACCTTTGTAGCCGATTTTGTAACTACGACCTAAAAAACACAGTAATATGCAAGTAAAAAAATCAGAAAATGCCAGCTTGGAGAAGGACAAACTCATCTATGTACTGATGGGTCTGGTCTTCGTTTTGAGCGTTGTTTATGTGGCGTTGGAATGGACGGAACGTGAGGTGACCAAGTATGAGGTTACCGACACCGAGTTCCTTTTTGAGGAAGAAGTAGAGATTCAGCAGACATCGCAGGAGACTCCTCCCCCTCCCCCACCCCCTGCCGTTCAAGAGGTGGAAGTGCTTAATGTCGTAGAGGATAACGTCGAGACCGAGTCCATCGAGGTTAACACCGAGGACGACAAGGAGACCGAGGTCGTTATTGCTGCGCCGGTAGAGGCTCCCGAAGAGGAAGAGGAAGAAGAAGTTGTCTTCGTCGTGGTTGAGAAGATGCCGGAGTTCCCGGGCGGACAGCAGGCATTGTTCAAATACCTCAGCGAGAACGTCAAATATCCGGTTATCGCGCAGGAGAACGGTATCCAGGGACGTGTGATCTGCCAGTTCGTGGTTAACCGTGACGGATCGATCGTCGATGTAGAGGTCGTTCGTTCCGGTGGTGATCCTTCGCTGGACAAAGAGGCGGTGCGCGTCATCAAGTCCATGCCGAAATGGAAACCGGGTCAGCAGCGCGGTAAACCCGTTCGCGTGAAATATACGGTGCCGGTTAACTTCAAATTACAATAACAAAATCCTCGTAATTACGTAATTACGACATTACGTAATCCAATGGAGTTAGCTCATAGAGATATAACCTATTGCAAGAATGTCGGTGCCAAGCGTGCCGACATTCTTCGTAAAGAACTGAAGGTGAATACCGCGCTGGACATGGTGCGGCAGTATCCTTATAAGTATATCGACCGCAGCCGGTTCTACCGCATCGCGGAGATAGAGGACGAAGATACGTATGTACAGATCGTCGGCGAAGTAACCGAATGGCACACAATAGGTATCGGCAAGGCGCAGCGGCTGAGCGCTACCTTCAACGACGGAATGCACCAATGCGAACTGGTCTGGTTCAAGGGCGTGCAGTATGTCAAGTTGCAGCGGGGTGTCAAATACCTGCTCTTCGGCAAACCGTCCCGATTTAATCACACGTATAATTTCGTCCACCCGGAATTAACGCCTTGGAGCAAGGTCACGCCGGAGATGACGCAGGGCCTGGAGCCGTACTATAACACCACCGAGACCATGAAACGCCACGGTCTCAACTCCAAAGCCATGCGGAATATCATTGCCGAACTGCTGCCGGACCTGAAGACGGGAGTGCCGGACACGATAGGCGCAGATGTCCTGCAGCGGTACCGGCTGATGGGACTGACGGATGCGCTGGTCAATGTGCATTTCCCCAAAGACACACCCACGATGCAGGCGGCACGGGCAAGGTTGAAGTTCGAAGAGCTGTTCTATATCCAGTTGCAGTTACTGAGGCAGATGAAACGCCGGGAGCAGAATCCGGGCTTCGCCATGCCGATAGTAGGCAGCCGGTTCCATGCCTTGTATAAATCGCTGCCTTTCGACCTGACCGGCGCACAGAAAAGGGTTATTCATGAGATACATGACGACCTCAAGTCCGGACGGCAGATGAACAGGCTACTGCAGGGCGATGTCGGTTCGGGTAAGACACTCGTCGCGCTCTTATGCTGCCTGCTCGCCGTCGATAACGGCTATCAGACCTGTATCATGGCGCCCACGGAGATACTGGCAAACCAGCACTACGAGACCCTCAAAGCCTTTTTGGCGCCGTTAGGCGATGCGGTGCATGTGGCGTTGCTCACAGGCTCGACTACTGCCAAACAGCGCGTACCCATCCATAACGGACTGCTCAACGGAACGATAAATATATTAATAGGTACGCACGCGTTATTGGAGGACACCGTGCAATGGCAGAACCTGGGACTTGTCATTATCGACGAACAGCACCGCTTCGGTGTGGCGCAGCGGGCTAAACTGTGGAGCAAGAATGACATACCGCCTCATGTACTCGTCATGTCCGCTACGCCTATCCCGCGGACCTTGGCGATGACCGTCTACGGCGATCTGCATGTGAGTATCATTGACGAACTGCCGCCCGGACGCAAACCCGTACAGACCATCCATTATAATATCAACCGCCGCGCACAGGTGTATGCCTTCCTGCGCAAGCAGATTCAGGAAGGGCGGCAGGTCTATGTAGTCTATCCGCTCATCAAAGAGAATGAGAAACTGGATCTGCAGGACTTGCAGAACGGTTTTAACGAACTGTGCGAAGCTTTTCCGGAATATAAGATCTCCATGGTCCACGGCCAGATGAAAGCGGCGGACAAAGACCTGCAGATGCAGCGTTTCGCATCCGGCGAGACACAGATTCTGGTGGCTACGACGGTCATCGAAGTGGGTGTCAATGTACCCAACGCCACGGTGATGATGATTCAGAACGCCGAGCGGTTCGGGCTGAGCCAGTTGCACCAGTTGCGCGGACGCGTAGGACGCGGTGCCGACCAGAGCTATTGTCTCTTGCTGACCGATATGGAGATCAGCGGAGACACACGCAAACGGATGGATATCATGGTGGCTACCAATGACGGATTCCGCATCGCGGAAGAGGACCTGCGGCTCCGCGGAGCAGGAGACATCGACGGCACACAGCAGTCGGGAATCCCCTTTGATCTGCATATAGCCAATTTATCTACCGACGGTCAGTTACTGACGCTGGCGCGCCAGGCAGCGATGGATATTCTGGACCAAGATCCGCTGCTGGAGGACGAGATGAACCGGATATACAAAAGGAGACTCGATTCCTTGCGGATCGAATCTCCTCAGAATTGGAGCGAGATTTCATAGGGGCTTTTCTGACCAAAAAGCTTTTTTTCTTCAAAAAAATCACAAAATATTTGCGTATATTAAAAAAAAGCAGTACCTTTGCACGCTTTTTCTCCCTGTCGGGGGAGTCATAAGCGCGCCCAGGTGGCGGAATTGGTAGACGCGTTGGTCTCAAACACCAATGGGAAACCGTGCCGGTTCGATCCCGGCCCTGGGTACAAG
>OCTW011499491.1_pt1 | contig 45387 bp, 81 predicted proteins | sample 1539671 | NCBI WGS metagenome assembly OCTW01 (sample SAMN02144230, study PRJEB22623) | gut metagenome | biome: sheep rumen | host: Ovis aries | place: New Zealand
ACGGCTGGCCCCATCGCTGTCGCAATAGCGCTCGACGGGGAGCCTATTCTCACAAGTAGGGCAATCGTTACACCCGCAGCGGTCGCAACGGACCCGCCCACTACTGAGAATTTCTTTAATGTAACCAGCACGGCTATAATTGACATTCCCAAAGGATGTTGTTTCAACGTGAGTGTGGAAAATGTATCAGAAAGCACTGATCCGGCAACCACACCCGCGCCTCCTATCCTTGTTCAGAATGCCAACCTTACCGTGGCTCGCATCGCATAGAAAGGAGAGACAATATGCACAAACTCATAGAATTTATCTGTGACGAGCTCGACGATCTTGAGCGCAAGGCAGAAAAGGGCGGAAAGCTCACTATGACTGAGGTTCAGTACATGGACACTCTCGCTCATGCAAAAAAGAATCTCCTCAAGTCTGAAGAAATGATGGATGGCGGATATAGCATGGATGGCTATTCTCGCAATCGTTATTATTCCCGCGATGGCGGTTACTCCGAGGCAAGAGGCAGAGGCAGATACGCTAAGCGTGACAGCATGGGTAGATATTCAAGGGATAGATACTCAAGAGATCGCTATTCGCGCGACGGATATAGCATGGACGATTACGGCATGGACGACGGATATAGCATGGAAGGCGATTTCCAGTCCGAGCTGGAGCAGCTTATGAACGACGCTCCTAACGATCAGATCAAGCAGAAATTACAGTCTATCGCAAATGAAATGTAGGTTGCAAATCAGTTCAGGCCATGATAATATATTTGTGACCGAAGATTGATAGAAGCCTACCTTACTCATTGAAAGAGCCCCCGTACTTATGTACGAGGGCTTTTTTCATTCTCTTTATATTCATTTCCACAACACATCGGAATCCCATGAGATACCTCATAAAATACGCATGATTCGCAAAGAGTTTCGTCTTTCTCTGCATCACAACAAAATTCTGTCTCAGGCGGATCAGGGATATAACCAAAATTGTACTTACCTGTTCCAAACGGGCTAAAGCTTTTTCCTATTCCTAACATTCGCTGTCCCCCTTGTGCTTCTCCACAATCTCCCTTGCTATCCTCAATCCATTTGCGGTGTTAGAGTTTTCAAAGTGGTCGTAGTGAGACATTTTTTCTTCAATCTCTGCGGATATCTTGTCAAGAATCTGCAATACATCACTCAAAACCTCACAAACTGTGTGTTCGTGTTCGTATTCCTCGTCATACATCCAATCTCCATATGGCGGAAACATGGCTTTTATCTCTGCCTTTACATCATCAAGCCACTCTGCCTTGTTCTCGGCTATTAATTCGTCAAGCATACCGCTTAAATCGGCATACATCATGCAATCGCCGTAATAGAAATTTATATCTTGAAAATGATGTAAAATATCTTCCTTTGTCATTCGCTCACCGCCTTTCTGTCACTAATTCATAGGTCTTTTCAAAAATATCGGGCTTACAAGGGTACTGTTCCCCATTAACACCTGTGATAATATAATCACCTATACTTGCTTTCATATCTCCTTCAAGTGTGTGGATTATAATTTCTTTATCTGTTTGATATGCTTCAACTATTACGGGTTTCTTTCTGTATTTCATTCTTCTTCACCACCTTCTGATAAGGTGTGTTCCACCAAGTAGCATTGAAATTATATTCATTGTTTACGGAGTAAATAGACCCATGTTCATATACGCTTATGTTCGGGAATAGTGCCTGTATCACTTCTCCGTTAGTCATTTTCTCAAAGGCTGACGGGATAGACGGGATATCGTTCTTGTGTATTTCCATGAAGTTTCCGTCCCAAAACCTTTCGCACAGTTTATCTAAATCGACTATGTTCATGTGTCATTCTCCTTTCTTATAGGGCTGTATATCTCGCCAAGCAATTACGTTTGGGCTGATCGCAAAGCCATGACGCTCGTGATACATAGTCTTGTCAACTTTAATTTCGCCCTCATGGTCATAAGTGACAAAGACCATTTGTTTATGCTTCGGCTTTCCTTCCTCTATCGGAATCCACTCTTCCTTTAAGGCTGATATAGCCATGTCACAAAACTCCGGCAGCTTGTCAAAGTCAATCGTGTAATTGTTCTTCAAGGCATTGGCAAAATCTATATATTCCTCTCTTGTCATTCACTCACCCTCTTTCAAATATCAAAATCTATGTCATTAGCCTCTTCGTATATCCTGTCGAACGTTCCCTTGGGTGCGGTAATCTGCCCGTGAAAGCCGTCCCATGTTTCGGTGTCCTCTACTGTTTCGGCTCGGTTCATTCTCCGGCATTCGTGCTGGTATTCAAAATCATCCATATAGCCCGACTCGTGATCGCTGAATATGCTCATATATCAAATTCCTCCTTTACAAAAACAAACCTATCACAATTCAAAAGAGCACACCCCGTTTTGCTCATAAAGTGGCCTCTCTTTTCGACCACGCCTTCTTTTACAAGTTTCTTAAAAAGTGCCTTGCTTATCACCGGAGATTCAGGGATCATGAGAATATACAAATGCCCGTTGAACATGATTGAATCCCCAATATGAGCATCGTATTCTTTTCTTCCACACTTGATTTTCATTGTTTTCCTTCCTACTGGATAAAATGTATCTGATTAAGCTGCTGGTTTTCTCTTTCTTTGAGTTCAGCCGTTCTATGTAAGTAAATGTCCTTTGTGACTTTGGAATCCGCATGGCCCAGCCTTGCAGCTATACTGTCGAGGCTCATTACCGAGGCCAATATACTGACGTGCGTGTGCCTGAATATATGAGGCGTCACGCGCCTACCTAAGACTTTTTCGGACAATTCGCGGATATATTTGGAATAAGCCTGATAAGAGATATATGATCCGTCACCGTCAGGGAAGAACAAGTTTGAAGGAGGGAGCCAGCCGTCGCCATAATAGTACACATAATCCTCAATTTCGTATATGCAAGCCCTCAATTCGTCCTGAATGAATATATCTCTCTTAGAATCGAAAGTCTTAGGAGCTGTCACTATATTATTGTTCGGGTCGTAGGTCTTACTGATCTTTATGGTTGAATCAGAAATGTCACTGCGCTCAAGTGCGATGGCCTCCCCGACTCTCATTCCGGATAATAATAAGAAGCGGCTTAAAAGCAAATATCTCCTATTATTCATGGCGTCGAATAACTTGCTGATCTCGTCAGGTTCAAGGTATTTATCCTGAATGCGCTCTTTTTCGGGCGTATCTGCGAACGGCTTGAGCTTATCGGCAACTTCTGTATTCTTAATGTAGTCATTCTGATAAGCCCAGCGCCACATAGCCTTAAAATGCTTCAGATATCCGTTTAAAGTACGGTTAGATTTACCCGAGGCCTGTAACTTCTGTCGGATCAAGCCGGAGTTGATCGTTTCAATATAACAATCACCGTATATAGATAAGAACATTCCGAGCTCTATGTTGACCTTCCTCTGAGTTGACGGCTTAGTTGAGCGTTCCATATCCTTTTCGTAGTCCTCTATCAATTTAGATAAGAGGGTACGGGTGTCGCCCATCTGCTCTATCTTCTTTTCAAGCCGTTTAAATGCCTCTTGCTCAGCCTTTTTGCCCGTGCCCGATACTTTTACCGACACAATCTTTTTCATGCCTGTACGCGGGTCTACGACGCTTTCCTGAGCTAATCCCTTACTCGTGATCCACATGCTCATTCTCCTTTCTTTATGTGGTTGTTTGCATTCATATAATAAAACATAAATTTTCAAATGTAAACAACTTTTGAAAAAAATATTTGACAAATATATTCCACAGGTGTACTATACAATCAGTTCTTGAATAAATACGGAAAGGAGTGAGAGAATGACAAACCGCGAAAAGTTCATGGCCGTGGTTAAGCGCAACGGAAAAAAGACTTATGAAGTTGCGGCTTTTATGGGAATGTCACCCCAGTCTTTATACAATAAGTTGGGAAACACCCACAAATTTACGGCCTTTGAGATCAGGAGATTCCGCGAACTGTTCCCCGACGTAACGGACAAGGAAGAAAAAGAGATTTTCTATAATGAGGAGGAGTGAATGAAACGCACTGTCTTATGTTTGTTTTCAATGTTTATCGGCATAGCCGTAGGAATAGCAGCCTACGGGTCGTATCAGGCTCATAATTTCCATTATGAAACGGCTGAACCTGAAATTCAGTATGTTTACATAGAGAAGGAGCCGGAAATCATCACCGAAACAATCTATATAGAAGTCGAGCCTGAGTTTTTCCGAAACCTGACCTCTGAGGAGGAATGGTATTACATGGACTTAGCCATGAGAGAAGGCGAAGGTGAGGGTGTTATCGGAATGCTTTGGATAATGTATACGGGTGAGTGCCGGTGTAAAGCATTCGGGCAGACAGTAGAAGAAATGTGGGGATCATCAGCTTTTCAATCATCCATGTTCAGGACTGGACTTGAGCCGAATGAGGACTGTTTAAAAGCCCTTGAGCTCTTTAAGGAAGGATGGGAGCCGAGACCGCTGTATTTCCAAAGAGGCAGTTATCATTCATTTGCAAACGACCTTTGCACAGTAGGAAATCATTGTTTCTCATATTAAGGAGGGTATATGGCAGAAGAAACCAAACTGGTTGCGGCCGCGTCGAAAGGCTACAACTACAACTACACATCACTTGCAGACCTTGTTCGACAGGATATCAAGTTACCACCCATGAGGGTTGCGACACTTGTGGACGGCTCAGGTTCACCCGTCATAGTAGACGGACAGCCTATTGAATATATCGAGGCTAAAGTCGGTGAGGATTGGATAAGAGGCGCCCGCATCATCGTTCCCAAAGGAAAGCAGACCAACGCCACTCAGGATTATGGCGCAGCTCTTACTTACGCAAGAAGATACACAGCTTTAACCGTTCTCGGTATCGCTTGTGATTCCGATGATAAGATCGAGAAAAAGAGAACCGGCAAGGAAACGACCGATGAATTTGACGAGGCCAGCCGTTACGCAGAGTTGGAAGCCCTTTGGAATGAAGTAGGCGGACACGAAGGCTTTGAGGAATATTTCGAGAGGAATACCGCGGGCGGATTTGATATGAAGAACTATGCAGCTATCAAGAAGAAGCTGCTGGATTTAAAGAAAAAGAAAGCAGAGGAGGCTAAATAAATGAATAAAGTTATCCTGATGGGCCGTTTGACCCGTGAGCCGGAAGTATCATCATCAACCAGCGGAACCACTTTCGCCCGATTCAGCATAGCTGTTGATAGGAAATTCAAAAAAGAGGGTGATCCCGATGCAGACTTTTTCAACTGTACCTCCTTTAACAAACAGGCCGAGTTCGTTGAAAGATATCTGAAGAAAGGCACTAAGGTAGTCGTTACCGGCAGACTTCAGAACAACAATTATACTAATAAGGACGGTCAGAAGGTGTACGACGTTCGCATTATGGTAGAGGAAATCGAGTTCGCAGAGTCTAAGAACAGCTCAGAATCCAGCAATTCAGGCTCAGCCGATGTTACCGACTTTACCAACATTCCCGAGGGACTTGTAGAGGAGCTGCCTTTCAGCTAAGGAGGAACCTATGATTAAGAGAAGGTACGGACAGGACATTACGCTTGAAACCCGCGCGGCAGCCCACGAAACCGTGGATAAGAAAAAGCGTTACGCTCAGATCAAGAAAATACTTGCGGATTGCCCTCTTGGGGCGACCGCGAAGGAGATAGCCGTGGCTATGTACTCATTCGGCTGGATTCCGACTTCTGAGCGTAACTTTACAGCCCCGAGGCTTACAGAGCTTTGCCAAAAGGGTGAGGTTGAGCCGATAGGAAAGACCGAGTGCCGGTTCACAGGCAAGACCGTTACAGTTTATAAATTGAGGGAGGGCCAGTAATGCGGCTGTTCAATGATGATTGTTTAAAGATCATGGCAGATTTGCCTGATGAATCCATTGATTTGGTTGTAACCGATTGCCCTTATCACATTGTATCAGGCGGGTGCACTAATGACGCGGTTAAGATCGGCAGAAGCCGTAAAAGAGAGGCACACGGCGGATGTTATGTAGGCGACACAAACCATGTCAATTTAGGGGGCATATTTAATGAGTTTGACGAACTGAAATACACAAAGGACGGAAAGCTCTTTAAGCATAATGATATCAAGTTTTCAGAATGGCTGCCCGAAATATATCGCCTCCTCAAACCCGCTTCGCATTGTTACATTATGATTAACGCCCGCAATCTTAAGGAGTTGCAGACTGAGGCAGAAAAAGCCGGATTTGTTTTTCAAAATCTGATTGTTTGGGATAAGGGAAACACGCTGCCAAACAAATATTATCTTAATTCTTATGAGCTGATCCTTATGCTGAGAAAAGGAAAAGCTAAGAATATTAATAATCTCGGCACAAAAAACATTCTTAGAGTTCCTAACATCATCAGAAATAAAAAGCATCCCACCGAAAAGCCGGTTGAGCTAATGCAGATTCTTGTTGAGAATAGTTCAAAAGAGGGCGAGGTCGTTCTTGACCCGTTTATGGGTGTAGGCGGAGTCGGTGTGGCGTGCATGAAATCAGGCCGTGATTTTATCGGAATTGAGATTGACGAGAAATATTTTGGTATTGCAATAGATCAGATCGTGCCGGTACAGCGTTCATTGGAGGATTTATGAGGTATGGATTGCCTTATAAGGGCAGCAAGAATGGCATAGCCGAGTGGATTATCGACTATTTGCCCGCAGCAGAAACCTTTTGTGATTTATTCTTTGGCGGCGGTGCTGTTACACACAGGGCCATCTTGTCAGGTAAGTGGAAAAAGTTTGTTGCAAACGATATCGACGGTGCACTTCCTAAATTCTTTCTTGAGTGTGCCTACGGGTTACATACGACTGATAAACATACTGAATGGATCAGCAGAGACGATTTTGACCGGCTCAAAAGCACTGATACCTATATATCGCTGGTATGGTCCTTCGGAAATAACCGAAAAGACTATCTCTATGGCAAGAATATTGAGGAATTGAAGCACGCTTATCACGACGCCGTGTATTTTGGCAATATAGACGCTCTAAAGCCGTTCGGGATAACTTTATCCCTTTCCGAAAAAGAGCACGTCTACGACCGATATTTGGACTATCAGAGGCAACTTAAAGCACGCGGAACCAGTGATAATGAAGCTATTGAAAGGCAAATTGAAATAGAACGCCTCCAATCCCTTCAGTCGTTACAGTCTCTTAAGTCTCTTGAAAACATGCAGCCTTTCGGAATTGATTATCAGTCTGTCGAGATCCCCGATAATTCCCTGATATATTGTGATATCCCCTACTGCGATACGAATTGTGGAAATTATACCGGTTTCGATCATCAGAGGTTTTACAAATGGGCGGAAGAACAGGATAACATTTATATATCCGAGTATGAAATGCCGGAAAATTTTGTAGAAGTGGCGATCATCAATAAAACGGTCCTGTCAGCGAGCAACGGAAATAGCGGTGTAGCCGATGAAAAGCTATTTACAAACCGCAGAACTTATGACAAATTGAGCCGCGAGATCAAGGAAAGAATAGCCACTGATACCGCAAAGCAAACAACAATATTTGATTTTTTCTAAGAGGTTATTATGGCAGCAAAAGATATAGACAGCATTATTTCTCAAAAGAAGCCGACGCAGTGTTATTTCTGCGGAAAGCGGGACGGACTTGAAAAACATCACTGCTTGCACGGGGCTTTTAAAAAACTGGCCGTTCAGGATGGTTTGTGGGTTTGGATATGTAGAAAATGCCACGAAGCCAACAAAGATAGCGTGCATCTTGATCCCAACCACATAAAAGATCATTATTTGCAGCGATTAGCTCAGGAAACCCTGATTAAGCAGTATATCAAACAGGGATATCCGGCTGACGTAGCGAGAGAAATGTTCTTACAGAGATACGGCCGTTTTTTCGACTAAGGAGGCATAAATGATAAATGAGATCACATTCTTTGCTTATGGCCCGATTGTAGGAAAACAGCGCCCGAGGTTTAGACGGGTGAGAACAAAAGGCAAAGAATTTATCGGAACCTATACCCCGAAAAAGACTAAGACTTACGAAGAATTAATTGCAGAGTCTTACAAAAGAGCTAATTCAGGAATGGCATTTCCGGAGGGCGCATTAGAAATAGAATTATTATTTTATTTCAAAATGCCCGATTCTTGGAGTCAGAAAAAAAAGGAAATGATGTACGGAACCCCGTGTACCAAACGCCCCGACCTTGATAATTGCATAAAAAGTGTACAGGATGGTTTGAATGGGATCTGTTTCTCAGACGATTCGCAGATATCGGACATAGCGAATTGTTACAAAAGATGGGGAACGAAAGAATATACACGCGTAACTGTCAGAAAAGTGTTAGCAAAAAGGAGTTGATTATGAGTAGAGTAACGATAGGCGAGTTGATTGAGGACGTTGTACCCTTTACCGAGGAATCCGATAAGATCATACCGATTGAGATTATCCCGCGCAAGATTGCAGAAGATACCATATCAGAGTGTTTGGAAATAATGCAGACGGACCCCAGTGTGGCTGTTGCTGAAATGGCACGAGGGATAAAAAATTCATTGGAGCGCAGATTGAAAGCGTTTGAGGAGGACAATAATGACAGTAATAACCAGTAAGGAACAGGAACCATATATGCTCGGGTGGGAGAAATACCGCAACACGGCTGAAATTGAAGTCACTCAGGATTATGTGATATGGCGATTCAAGTCACCCGATGAAGCTAAGACCGCCGCCGAGCTGTTTATGAACCTCGGATGTGAGTATGTGAGGAGGATTGTATGACTAAAGAGGAATACAGAGATACATACGGCTTGAGTGATGCCGTTGAGTGTCAGAATTGTGGCGAGTTTTTTCCCGCATCAGGCGCGATGTACCATCAGGAACCTCATGGCGAATATTTCCCCGCTTGCCCGTACTGCGGGTGTGACGACTTAAAGTATTATGACGAGGTTGATATGAGAGAGGAGCCGGACGATGAAACTGATATGTGAGATCAACCTTCCCGACGATGCCGACGAAGATTTGATTCAGGCCGCTATTACCACCGCTGGAAAGACCCGATCAATGTGGAAAACAAGGTTTAGCCGAGAGTTAAGAGCTCAGCAGACCAACCTTGAAAACAAGTGCGGAGGGTGTAAGTTCTTTGTTCCTAACCAGCACGGCCTTAAAAGTTACGGCTCATGTGATGCCGGTGGAGCATGGGGTGTAAGAACCCGTAAAGCATGTAAAAAATATGAGAGGAGAGAGGATATATGACACACGACCCGATTGTAGAACAGCCTTTGACAGAAGATCCCGTTACCATTTTCACCTATGAGGGCAAAGCACATACGGCTCAGTTCATTAAGGGTGCATGGTATATCAGGGATTTAAACAAGATCATCAGTGCCAAAGATATTTACCGCTGGGAAGCATTACATTTCCCGCACGGACTTGAAATGAATATTGACTATTACGGAGGTAAGGTATGAACATTATATATGCGATTCTTATGTGGATGATTGGCCTCAAACTGAGTATGGGGAATGCTTATTACATCGTTATTATTATCGGTGTAGGGCTTCAGCTCATATTAGCGGGAGGAAAAAATCAGTGATAGTATATACGGCTCAGATCGAGGTTCCGGACAATGCCACTTATGCCGAGATTGAAGAAGCAAAGCTGGCAGCCGAATGGAAAGTTAAGGATAAGAGAACCTTTGTAGAGCGCATGGAAGATACAAACATCGAAGGTAAATGCGCATCGTGCAAATGGTTTGTACAATGCGGTTTCAGGGCACGGACATACGGGAATTGCCTTAATCCCGATTCAGCCGTCAAGGTAAAGAAGGGACGTGCAAGAACACAGACTTGTAAGGCATATAAAAAGCGTCAATAAGAGAGGTAAATGAGTATGAAGTTAGGCATTGTTGAACGCATCTGTCATGTATGCGACATTCTCAAGGATAAGGACTTGACGGAAGCCGAGAGAAAGGATATTTCCGACGACTTTCAGGACATAATCGAAATGGCTGAAATTCTTGAGGAGGACGAAAATGAGTGAGTATGGCATGATAACACACCCCGAGGACTTTGACGAAATTCTAAACACTATGTCAAATGAGGAAGCCGGCATCCTTTACAAAAATATGATCCGTGCTTTCAAAGGTGAGGATGTCGAGGCCTCAGAGGACAGGTATCTTAATGTGATGATAACCAAACTTTGCGGAAGGGTAAGTCGAGAAAGCAAGGTGTCTCAAAGCCGCAGTATAAGCGGCTCTATCGGGGGCAAGGTAAGCAGAGCGAAAGCAAAAGCTAAGCAAAATTCAAGCAAAGTTGAAGCAAATGTTAAGCAAAACGTAAGCAAAAGTGAAGCAAACGATAAGCAAACGTCAAGCTCCAATATACCAATAACCAATAACCAATTACCAATAACCAATATAAATAATAATATTGTTCGAGTTATCGACCCGAGAGAGGAGATCGTCGAGGACATTGTTGCTTATCTTAATCAGGCAGCCGGTACTCATTACAGAACCGGTAAAGACGTTACTAAGCTAATTCACGGCAGACTGAATGAAGGCTTTACAGCCGACGACTTTAAGAAAGTCATAGACAAGAAGGTTAAGAAATGGGGTAAAGATCCCAAAATGAGCCTCTATATCAGACCGAGTACCTTATTTGCTCCGAGCCACTTTAACGAATACCTGAATGAGCCGGACGAGACAGCGATTAAGGCAGCCGATGATGATATGTTAAGGCGTTGGGCTGAAGGAGGTTGAAATGAGATCAGGCATGACTTTTCTCAAAGCCCAACTGATAGTAGCTGAGGCTTTAGAGCTTAATTGCACACCGGACGAACCTTATAAAGTTATTTTCTTCTTGCGAAACGAGGAATACCGAGCAAGAGCCGAAGAACGTGTCAAGCACTACAAGGATTGCATAACAAAGATCAACCCCTCGATACTTGAGGCGATAACCTTTGAAATATTTATTCCTGAACAGCAGAGCAGTGCGAGGGCAGAACTCAAAATTGACGACTGGTTAGAATGGTTGCCTTCGTGTGAGGGCGAGTGGAAGGAGGCTAAGCGTGAATGATTTGAATGTGCTTAAGTCTATGCTTTCCGGCATCAAAATCGAAAGAAACGCGTTGATCCGTAGAACAAATAAGACCGAGGACGATAAGAACGATCTCAAAATAGACGAATTGCAGATAAAGGCCCTTGAAGCTGCTATATCAGCAGTAGAAAACAAGGCAAAATTTGACGAAATGACAAACGGTGAGGTTTTTCTATCAATATTTCCTTGCGATGAAGTGCATGTCAACGGTTTACAAGAGGGGTATGTTCATTTCTCGATGAAAAGTAATCCCGATTCAATGGATTGTTTTGACTTAAAGTGGTGGAATGCACCTTATCAGAAAGGCGGTGAGTAAATATGACAAGAGAAGAAGCAATCATTATATTAAACGGCTTTAAGAGTAACCCATTGTTCAGCGATACCCACGCACAGGCACTTGATATGGCTATATCGGCTTTATCCACAGATGGCGAATATATCAAGAAAGAGGACATTTTAAATGAATTGGGCGATACCAACATGGATATTTTAACGGATGAAGTCAAGGAAATCGTAAACGGCTTACCGTCCTACTCTTTACCCGATTCAGCCGAGGTTCTTGACAAGATATCCGCAGAGATAAAGGAACTAACCAAAGCACATTGTATTCAAGTTATGGATAGAGAGGATATTCCGCTTTTGGCTTTGGATATCGTCGAGAAGTATAAGGGGGACAGCAAATGACAAGAGAAGAATTTTTGCCGATTGCAAAGCTGCTTCGGTCAGTCTATAAAGATTTTCTCACCGATGAAGATACGATCAATTCATGGTATGAGCTTTTAAAGGATATGGACGTAAATGTTCTCAAGACGGCTACGATCAAGTATATGCAGACGCAGAAGTTTCCGCCGTTCCCAGCAGACCTTAGAGGGCAGATAACCAGTAAGGAACTTCAGTTGTCACCCGAAGCCGCGTGGCACATCGTAGATCAGGCGTTATGGTCTTGCACGAGCTTTAAGGCATGTGAAGAAGTCTTTGAGACATTTCCTGAACCTGTAAAAGCAGCTCTTGGCTCGGCCGGAACCCTTTACGGCTACACTCAGGAAGAAGCAAGCAGCGTACAGAAAGCTCTTTTCCTGAAGGCTTATAAGGACGCACTAAACAGAGCCGTAACCGATTCCCGAATGAGCCCAACGGTCAGAGCGGTGGTTGATAAGATCGAGTCTTATGAGCAAACTGCTTTACCGGTATTTGAGGCCAAGCCGGAATTACCCGAGCCGAAGGAACCTGTTGAAATCGACCCGAGGTTTCAGGAATTGCTCGACGGCGTAAGAGAGTTTGAGAGAACCCATCCACAACAACCGTAAACGGGTCAAATTTGAACAAAAGCCGTTCAGACGATAAAATTATCATGTGAAAACAAACACGGCTTTATGAGGCAAAATAGAGCGAAATAGAACGGGAACAAGTGTTCGAGAGGAGGCGAGCAGTGAGAAAATATAAACGCGGAAAGAAAATAAAAAGTGTCGGTGCTTTTGAAAAATGCAACAACCGCTGGTATATGGTCTACTTCGGCCCAGTACCAAAAACGACACATAGAGCCTTTCTTGAGGCGTGGCAGTATCATACCCTCAAAATAAATATAGATCGTGGTGCAATATATGAGGCAAAGCCAATAGAAAAGGAGGTTAAGTAATGGACGTAATGACAATCGAGGATGCTCAGAAAATGCAAGAATGCTTAACTTTGATGCACGCGTATTTAGCCGATGCTGAGACTGCACTTGAGAAGTTCAATAGGGCAAGGAGTGAATACAACGCGATCAAAGAGAGGCAGACAAACAGTGAGGAAACTATCGACGACATGATAGGTTCGGTTTATGCCGGTATTATCGGGGCAAAAAAGAATGTTCAGGTATCTTGAGTATGACTATGTAAGTAAATACAATGGGTGCCGCGGGGTCTTGTATGATGAAAAATTGAGTATATATGATCCTGACGGCAACCTGATATATCAGCAGCCGTGGCACTGTGGCGACGACTCTTATTCAAAGTGGATAATGAAGGTTAAAACCGACGAATATCCGCTGATGTTTAAAAGGCTAAAACAACTTGAGGAGGACGTTAAAAATGAGTTTGGTATTGACGAATGAGAACTACTATTCAGCCGAAGCCGATAAGGAATACATGTCGGTATCTCAGTATAAGGATTTCTGCGGAACGTGGGGCATAAAGGGCTGTGAGTTTATGGCTATGGAACGGCTTGAGGGCAGATATCCTGAGAAAAAGGGGCTTCCGCTCCTTGTAGGCGGATATGTTGACGCATGGTTTGAGGGAACCTTAGACAGATACAAGGCGGAACACCCTGAAATGTTCAGGAAAGACGGATGCCTTAAAGCCGATTTTGTTCAGGCAGATTATATCATCGAGCGAGTCCAGCGGGATCCTATGTTCATGTACTACATGAGCGGTGAAAAACAGGTTATAATGACCGGAAATATAGACGGAATTGACTGGAAAATCAAGATAGATTCCCTTTTACGCGATGAAGCCATCGTGGATTCCAAAGTTATGAGTCAGATCGACAAGAATAAGTGGGTAGAGGATATCGGAGAATATCTTGATTTTGTCAGATATTGGGGCTACGATATTCAGGGAGCCGTATATCAGGAAATTGTTAAACAGAATACGGGAAAGAAGCTGCCGTTCATAATTGCGGCCGTAACCAAAGAGGAAGAACCCAACATAGAGCTTATCGAAGTGGATCAGGTATATCTTGACGACGCCTTAGCCCGCGTAAAAAGTAATGCACCGCATATAGCTGATGTAAAAATGGGACTTTCAGAGCCCGAAAAATGCGGAATTTGCGGATGTTGCCGTAAAAACAAGGTTCTGCTTGAGCCGATAATGCTCTCAATGTTGGCAAATCGAAAGTGAGGACAGCATGAGAAAAACCAGCGTAGCTGCAAGCACAAAAAGATGGCGTAAGTGGTATGCCAAACACGGTGATCCTACTGCAAAACAGCGCCGTGAGAAGTGGGAAAGCAAATTAGGCTCCGAGGGCGTTAAGAAAAAGCAGCGGGAATACACGCGGAAATATAGGAAAAACCATCCGAACGGATAAAAAAGAGGGCTGACGTAAAAATCAGCCCTTTTATATTGCTTATCGTGTAAGAACAAACACTCTAAAATTTTAATTGTGGATAACGTTGTGAATAACTATGTAAGAACAAACATTTAGTCTTTCTTTTCGAGCCTTTCCGCCTTCTTTTTAGCCCGATACTCTTTCATATATTGCCTCATGTATTCGCGGGACTTTTCAGGATGCTCAGAACGATATTGAGCCGTTCTTTTTCCCTCTTTTGCTGCATTTGCCTTGTAATATTTCCTGTAACTTCCGTTGCGCTTTTCTCGGAAATCGGGATCTTGTACCCGCTCTTGCATGTCGAACTTATGATATGTGCGATACTTCTCACTGTTTCGGCGCTGCGAACGGCGGTTTTCAACGTATTCCTCGGAGTGCTGATGTTCGAGAATTTTATCACGATTTTCCCTATAATTGGCGCGCTTTTTTTCTTTTTCAGCCTCGGTGAGTTTCTTTTTGGGTCTATATTCCATCACAATACCTCCTGTTTCCAAAAACTCTTAGATTCTCGGTCGTAATTATATGCGGTTAAGCCGATTCCACGGGCAGAACAAGCCTTTATCAGTGCCAAAAGCGCTGGAGTAAAGCCAGTCACATAGACAGAAACAGCAGAAGGCGAGTGTTTATCAAGAAAAGCCGTACAGACGGCATCAAAATAGGCCGAGTCGCAAATGTTGGCCTGTGGAATGTCGGACTCAAAGACAAAAAAAGAAACGTGATCCGGCATCTTGTGACGGCCGCGGATCAAGCCGCAGACCAGCGGCTCTTTATCGTTAAAGTAGTTGTCTATGAATTTGATTGTTTCTGTTGCTGCATTATCCATTTTTGATCTCCTTTTATCGTCTAATTATGCCCCGCATCGCTGCGGGGCCCGTCAATTTATTTGTTTTTTTAGTCCTCTTTTAATAAGCGGTTCCATACTTCGTCAGTTGATACTTTGATCGGGCGGGAGAAAGTGTCGCCGAAAATGTAACAATAGCCTATTCGGGGCAGCTTAGCCGCATCGGGGATGCCTATAAGCTCGCGGGAGTCGCGGTCCTTGCGCTGTCTGAGACAAACTATATCAAGGTTGACAACGATATCACGGGGCAGCACGTCGGCGGTTGATCTCTGAGTGCAAACCACAAGTAAAACCTTCGCAGCGCGGCCCAAACTTGAGATTTGATACAATCTTTCAAGAACTTCTTTTTTATCAGTGCCGCGGGCCAGTGGTGCCACTTCGTCTATGATGATATAAAGCGGGCCGCCGTCGTACTCTTTTAAGCCCTTAGCTTGCATATCACGGTATCTATCATACATTGTGGATTCAGCCTGATATAAACAGTCAATGCAATCATCCGTTTCATCCGCGTATCTTATAACATGTGGATTTGTCTTGTATTCACTCAGCTCTACGCGCTTTGGATCAAGTAATATAATCGCGCAATCCGTAGTTATTAATTTGTCAATCAATTTGTGCTCGGTATAGCTTTTACCTGAGCCGGACACGCCGGCGATTAATGTATGTATCATAATTAGCCCTCCTTTGTATTCCATGTGCAATAAATAGTATTATTTTTGTTGAGATTATAGCGGTTTTCGCGCTTTTCCATAGCTTTTAAAATATCGTCAAGAAAATTGCAGTTTGCTTCGAATAATTCATATTCAAGCTGATTTGCATCCGGATAACCGGAGCCGCCCATTATTAAATCATACGGATCAAAACTATGTGAGGATAAAAACTCCTCCTTATACATAACGGCATTGTCAATAGTTGCGATAACGTCTTTTTTGCTGATGATCTTTTCTTTATTCATGTTGGACCTCCTTAAAATGTGGGGTTATAGGTGCTCAGATGGTCGGGGCGCTGGATGCCGTCGGGGAGGATATCGCGCAGCGCTTCTTCAGTCGCGCGGGCCTTGTCAAGTGCTGTCTGATGATCTTTTATAGCCTTATATATTGCTTTTGTTGCTGCTGCGGGATCATCGAAGTATTTGTCGTGGGGTTTTGCACAGACGTTACCAAAATTGACAACGTTATCTTCGGTAATGAAACTATTGGATTCCCCGTTGGGGTATCTATCCGTATAAACAACGGCCCATCCTTCGGCTTCAATGCTGTTGCCGTTCTTATATCCGTCGTTAAGAGTATATATTTTGATCTGATATTTTGAACTATATCCTTCGAAATAGAAACCGAATCCGGCCGCCCTGACTGCCTCATGGATTTTGTCGCTTGTCTTTTCGCCGTACTTCTTGCCTTCGTAGGGCTTGAAGGCCTCGGCTATAACCTTATAACCGGCTTCGAATACAGCCGCGCGCAGATTGCTATATAATACGCGCTTTTTGATCTCGCGAAGGTATATAGACTTGCTAATTTTCGCATACTCGGCCATATTTTCTTTAGCCGCTGCGCGCAGCTCTTTATATCTTGCGAAATCCTTAGACTCAATAGCGGCATCCTTCTCGGCGCGGAGGTCCAGTTCATCAAGGCGGGCTTCCTCTTTTTTAATAGCTGCGGTCTCTTTTTCGATCTGCTTTAAAATGTTGGTGTAGTTTTCCATATTCAATCCTCCTTAAAATTGCGATAAATTGCGTTGATAATGTCGTTTATATAATCGACTCTTTCATACTGTGCTTTGGTGTAGTTCTTGTTATGTGTCATTAAATAATTGAGCTGCATTTCTATTATCATAAAGACAGTTTCGGGATCGGCCGGCAAATCCAGCTTTTCAAGGGCCGCGCGCTGCTTTTCATTAAAGGAAAAACCCATATTTACACCTCCCTTCTATATATCATCAGGCAGAAACCAAAGATATTAAATACATATAATTCTTTAGTCTTTATTAGCTGAAATCTTTTGACACCAAACGACTTCCGGCCGGATATCCTTATTTTCATTACTTGCCTCCTTCCGGTATAGCTTCCACCTGAGCCGGACCAAAGAAGGCCGCAGTATGTTTATAATAAGTGCCCCTGAATTTTTGCCAAATATCCGCTTTAAATAGTGCTTTTTCACCCTTTTTGACGGTATAGCCGGCAGCCATCCACCCGCTGAAGGTATGAACTGCGGGAAGGATATCTTTTTCGACGAAATCCAGCAGCTCAGCCGCAGTAAAGGCCTCCGCAGCTATGCCCGCTTTTATAATCGCGCTTGTATTTTTTGTTGCGTTCTCGGCAGCAGATAACGCGCGGGAGACAATCTCAGCGGCGGGCCGGTCCTCTTTTATAGTGATGGCGTTATAATCTATCAATTCTGAGATAATGCCGGCCAAATCCGTTTTTATGCTTTCAATTAAGTCAGAATCAGCGACGGGATCAAGGGCGGCCAGTGCTGCGCACAAACGATGGCGGCGGGCTTTTAAACTTTCGATGATCTCTTCATCGCTGGATGGCATCGCGGTCTCTTTTTCGGCCGTCTCTGCGGGATCATCGGCAGCTTCCGCGGGTATAGCCTCGGCGGGTTCCGTTGTGATATCAGCTTCGGCGGGTTCCTGATCTGCTGCGGCCGGTTCCGTTTTTGCCTCGGCAGCTTCGGCCGCGTCGATCTTTTCGCGGTCTTTTCCATATATGAAAGTAAAGAAGCCGTCGCTGATCTTTGTGTACTTTTCGCCTTCAGCCCTGAAAAAGAAGTTTTTGCCGGTCAGATTGTTTGAAAATGAATAATAGTAAGTCTCCCCGCCATCAAGGGTCTTTTTCTCGGCCGTAACCGTGACAAGGTTCTTTTTTACACTTGCAATATATGAAGGGTTATTTATTGCTTTGGTTATGGTCTCTTCATCCCAGTTATGAAGGCCGCCTAAATATTTAATGACTTTTTCCGCGGTTTTCTGATCTTTACGGCCGCCCGATATAAACGCGCTATATATACCGCCGTCAAAATATACGCCCTTTATTTTCTGCGCGTTTTCTTTTTCAAGCTCTGCGGCCTTCTTAATAGCGGCTTCGGCCGTGCTACGGTCCATAGAAAACGGAAGGATTAAGGCCGTTATATTTTCATCAGGAACCGACACAAAAAACGGATAATTACTTTTTTTGTCGTCGGCCGTTGCGATATATTCAAAACCCGCGAAAACATCCATAAATTTAGTATTTACCGCACGGAAGGCGCCCGTGTCGGGATCATCAAGAAAACGCCATCCGGCCTTAAGTTTGCCCGAAAACGTCAAAACTTCCGCGGTTATTTTCTCGGATATATTAAACTTAATCGGCGCATTTTCTTTAAACTGCGCATTGTAACATTTTTTAGCGGTTCCTTCGTTCATAATATCCATACCATGACTACCGGCAGCGCGGCGGGCCTCAAAAAGTTTGTCAAAAACTGCGCAAACGTCAACGGAAGCGGGGATTTTATAAACCGTGTGCTCCTCGGAAATATAAATAAAATCGTCAGATAAAGCGCCTTCTCCGGCTTCATAGTCATATATAACGCGCGCTGCCTTTTTGCATAAAGCTGATATTTTTTTACTAATTGAAATAATATTCATAAATAGCCTCCTAAAATAAATAATTATTAGTTGTTGGGCCAGTTACGGCCGGCCCGCTGCCGATGATCTTATATTTATTTGCATTCTTCGCGGGTCTGAATGATATTATTTTCGATGATATCCAGCGCCGCTTCAAGATCGCCGCCGTGCTCACGGTCCCACTTCATAAGCTGCTTATTATCGGCGTAGAATCCAGCATAGCCGGCCGACTTAAGCTCCCAGTCAATAAATGCTTTAAGTTCACATATTGCAATATTACGGGTTTTTCTGCGAGCGTTGAAGCGTTCCTGATACAAGTCACTTTCATTATCAGAAAAGAGTGTCACGGCGTCGGCAAAATAGCCGACATTAAGACGGTTGTTAGGCATAATATAGCCGTTTAGAATTTCAAAAGTATAATTTGCACATGTTTTCATAGTTTGCCTCCTTGTATAAGCTGCGGCCAGTTTCGGCCGATTAATATATATATTGTTTGGGTATGATCTCAGAAAAGAGAAAAGAAAACAGGACCGGCAGAAAAGCCGTTTTTATCCTTAAGTTGTAACATGTATTATATAATTGCCCTTTTTAGCCGGTATTATATAAACCCTATCAAACATTTTGAGTGCTTCCGCTGCTGCTGGTATAGCTGCGGCCGTGTCGGCGTATAATTTGCCGTTGTAGTCCCTTTGACCGTCGGCCGATCTGATAACAACTTTATACATATTTTCACCCCCTTTTTAATATAGATTTGCTGAGAATACGCCGCGGCCGGCCTCATAAGAAAAAGTTATTTTATTAGCCGTCTTAACGATAATATCTAAGCTCTTATAGTCTAATAAATTGCGCTGATACATAATATCGGCGTTGTTGACTATTTGCGCGCGCTTATTGGTATCGTCTGCGGCCGTATCTAACAAGCCGGTCATATACTCAAAAAATAATTCTCTTTTTGTCATGGTCTTATATCCTCTCATTTGCTGCGGGTATCGGTTCCGGCCGTGCTCAAATAATGTCGTCGTTTTCCTGTGCTGCTGCTGCGAGCGCTGACTGCGGGCACAATGTATAGAATACAAGTTCTAAGTCGGTGCCGATGATCTCATCAAACCACGCGCCCATGTCTATTGAATTTAAAAACTCTTTTACTGTGCAGCCCTTTTTCATTGACTGAATGATTTTTCGTGCGGTCTTTTTGCTCATGTGTTTTTACCTCTCATTTTTGCGGTTAAGCCGTATAAGATTATGATCTTATGTCTTTATACCTTATACCGGCTTATATTGTTTTGCTGCGGTCCTCTTTTCCGGTTCCCTTTTTCGGTCCGTGGGCCGTGGGTCCTGTGAAAGCGGCGCCCGCTGCGGGTTCTAAGATTGCAAGTCGTTAAAATCGGCTTGTTTTCTATGATCTTATTTTAATATTTTTGTCAAAATAATGCAAGTATTAATTAGTATTTTACGCAACAAATTAAAAGGATCTTTTTTGTGCACCTTTACACAAACATTTGTTCGGGGTTTTGTGAGTATTTTCTCATACCCTGAGCGGTTCCGGCGATCTGCTGCGGGTGTGCGGTTCCTTGTTTAGTCATTGACAACGGCGCATTACTGCGGACTTGCGTTGTTTGGTTAAGCTGATATTTGAGTGGGGCCGTGTCTAATCTGCTGCCGGCGATCTGCTGCGGGTATTTTCTGCGGGCGATCTGCTGCGGGGGGGCGATCTGCTGCGGACGGGGGACGGGGGACGGCATGACTGAGGCGGGGCGGGGAGTGGCCCCTCGACCAAATTTTTCATAAAAAAGCCCCTTTCCCATCCCCATTCCCCCACCGTGCACACATGTTGCTGATTTAAAACCCCTCTGTGCGCGTCAAATTCAGCCCAAATCGGACGCCTACGGCGTATGTAGGATAGAAATACCACTGAGGGAATGAAAGGCGATTCTGAGGCGAATTAAAGAGGGCGTGATTTCAGGGTATTCCTATAATCATTTTTTGCTATTTTTCGAGGTTTGGTATCAAAAATCCCCGAGGAAATACTTTTCAAAACCGATCCTGATTTCAGGGCGAATTTCTTGTAAGTCTTGTGGCTACTGAGGTTCAGCCGATTTTCCAAAATAGCAAAATTTGAGGATAAAAGGGCGTAACATGTTGCTGAAATGAAATAGGGGCAAAAATCCGGAAAATTTCTTCGCCTTGCGGCGATATTGTATATACAAATGCTTGAATTATCAGAAAAGTCATTGTATAAAGATAACAGAGGTAAGTTTATGGGAATGAATGAGCACAATGAGATAGCGGATATTCAGAAGGACAACGACCAGTATATTAATCATACATTGGCGCTGGCCTCTATGCCTATTGTGACCCTTGATCGCGAGAATGTCGGGAAAAGAACGCTTGAGTACGTTAAACAGTGCTCCATGGATGCAGTGAGGCCGAACCTGACGGGGTATGCCCTTTGCTTGGGGACAACTCCTGAAGGGCTTTCTGAGTGGATAAACGATAAGAGGCTTCCTGACGAGACGAGAGGAGCCTTGAGGAAAGGTATCTCGATGATCGAGGCTACCATGATCTCGATGATGATGGATCAGAAGATTAACCCCGTGGCGTCGATATTTCTGTTGAAAAACCACTTTGGGTACAAAGACCAGTCCGAGATTTCGTTTAAAGGCCACATCGAGACCGAAAAGAAGTCCCTTGAGGCTAAATACAGGGCGGTGGTAGACGATGATTGAGAAGTCATTAGTCGAGAATATATATAATTCCATACTGAAGGATCCTTCGACTGAAAAATGCTATGATTTCTTCTCTTGTTTGGGCGAGACGAATAGAGACGACCTCCATATATGGAATCTTGAGGTACAGAAAGTCATTAAGTCATGTATGAAAGACTGTCCTGAGAAAGAGATAAATGATTGGTACGAACTCTATTGTAAATCTCTTAAATACGGGGCAAAAAGGTTCTTTGAGCAGTATTTATTCTACATGGAGATTGATAGACCGGCCGAGGAGAGGTTCTATTCACCCCGTAGAAAGACCCTAAAACCCGCGGTTGACGCCATGCAACGGCTTGAGGACGGGGTTATTCAGGAATTGTTCTTGTCTCAGCCACCCCGAACCGGAAAAACCACCTTGCTGCTGTTTTATGCGACATGGCTGGCGGCTAAACATCCTCAAAAGTCGAATTTGTACTCGGCTTTCTCCGACACAATCACTAAATCTTTCTATAACGGCCTCTTAGAGCTGATGAAAGACGACATAACCTATCATTGGGAAGATTGCTTCGGGGAATCCATTGTAAAAGTCAACGCCCAGTATCAGACCGTGGACGTTCAAAAGAAAAAGAGATACCCGACGATCACATGTAGATCAATCGACGGCACTCTGAACGGCGCCTGTGACTGTACGGGCGTAATGATAGCCGACGACCTCTGCTCGGGCATTGAGGAGGCTCTTTCAAAAGACCGAATGGCCTCATTGTGGATGAAAGTATCGAACGACCTCTTATCCCGCTGCAAAAAAGGCTCAAAAAAGCTGTGGAACGGCACAAGATGGTCGATAAATGACCCTATTGGCGTCAGAATCTCGATTTTAGAGGAATTAAAGACAATTCCCTATGAGGTAATTAACCTTCCGGCCCTCGACGAGAATGGAGAGTCAAATTTTGACTACAAATACAACGTCGGATTCGATACCGAGGCTTACCAGCAGATAAAAGCGGGGTTTGAGAGGAACGACGACCTTGCATCATGGTCGGCTCAGTATATGGGCGTACCTTATGAGCGCGAAGGTTCACTGTTTGCTTCCGGCGACCTGATGTATTTTGACGGCACAATCCCTGACGGGTATGCTTCAGTGTTCATGGCCTGTGATCCCGCGTGGGGCGGCGGCGACTATGTGGCGGCTCCTGTGTGTATACAGGTAGAAGATTATGTTTATGTGCCCTCTCTTGTGTATACAAACGACGACAAAAAGACTTCTATACCAAAAATTGCGGAAAAGATATCAAAATTTGCTGTTTCCCGCATCAGGATAGAGGCAAATAAAATGACCGAGGGTTTTGCGGACGAACTTAGCCGGCTCCTAAAGGAAAAAGGCATAAAATGTACCGTAACCACCAAAGCGGCTCCGACTCATGTATCAAAGGAGCAGAGAGTTTTTGACAAAGCCCCTGATATCAGGGAACATTTTGTATTCTTAACGTCTGACAAGAGGGATAAAGAGTATCAGGCGTTTATGGATAACGTGTTTACATTTACCATTTCCGGTAAAAATAAGCACGACGACGCACCCGATTCATTAGCGATGGCGGCTGACATGGCATTTAAGCCCGTAATGACCGCCGCAACTTTCAAAAGATTCATATAAGGAGGTTCAAATGAAAGTAACTGTATGCCCCAACTGCCGTATTACCCCTGAGATCACTAATACTATGCTGAAATGCCCTAAGTGTGGCAGAACAGCAACCGGCGGAACCCTTAATGAGACCGTAACCAAATGGAATGTCGGAGAAGTCACAAGTGAAAAGGTGACAAAAGCGGTAATTAAGGACGAGGCACCTGAGGCAGAGCCCAAAGAGGAGATCAGAGAGGAAATCGAGGACGAAATCAAAGAGGAGCCCAAGAGACCCGCACCTAAGAAGGCAGCTAAGCCCGTTGAAAAGACACCCGTTAAGAGAACTACCACCAAAAGAGGAATGAGATAATGGAGTCAAAGCAGCTTACCGGCAGAACGGTAATCTATACCGACGTTGAGGAGGTTACTGCTGAGAACGTCGTAGAAGTGCTTAAATCGGCCAGCGACAGCAACCAAAGCAACGTAAGCGATATCAAGTACCTTTATGACTATTATAAGGGCAAACAGCCCATTTTAGACCGTGTAAAGACGTTTAATGACACTATCAATAACAAGATAGTCGAGAACAGAGCAAATGAGATCGTCGCATTCAAGACGGGCTACTTTTTGTCGGCTCCTATCCAGTATATTGATATGGGCGAGGATGAAGTCACTGACGACTTAAAGCTCATTAACGGATGGGCCGATCTTGAGTCAAAAGAGAGCGCTGACCTTGACCTTGCGGAATGGCTGTCGATATGTGGAACCGGATATAGGATGGTATTACCCAAACAGGAAAGGCTTGACGACACGGACAGCCCCTTTGAGATATTCACCCTTGATCCGCAGACGACATTTGTGGTCTATTCGTCAAAGCTCGGGCATAAGCCTATGATGGGCGTTACCTTCTTCCAGTTGGCCGACGAAGATAAGTCTGTATACTATGTATACACTCAGTCTGAGTTCTTTATTATATCCGATGATGCCATTCAGGAAAGGCAGTCACACGCGTTGGGTATGGTCCCTATCATCGAATATCCGGCTAACAAGGCCCGCCTCGGCGACTTTGAGATCGTCATTCCTCTTTTGGATGCGATCAACAACATGCAGAGCAATAGAGCCGACGGCGTTGAGCAGTTCATTCAGGCTATTCTTTGCCTTGAGAACATCCAGCTTGACGGCGACGAGGCTGGCTTTATGACAAGGCTCAAAGAGGTTGGCGGTCTTATGCTTCCTGAGGGCGCGAAGGCTTATTACCTCACTCAGCAGCTTAATCAGGGCGATACTCAGACTCTTAAAGACGATCTTTACAATGCGGTCCTCTATATCTGCGGAATGCCTAACCGTAACGGAGGATCCTCCACAAGTGATACCGGTAGCGCGGTAATTCTGCGTGACGGCTGGGCGGATGCCGAGGCAAGAGCGAAGATCACCGAGAATTATTTTAAAAAGTCTGAAAGAAAGTTCCTCAATATGATTATTCTGATATCGAATACCATCGGAGGCACAAACATCATGCTTCCTCAGGTCGGTATCAGATTCCCCCGTAGGAATTACACCAACGATTCGGCTAAGGTTACTAATCTTGTCACCATGCTGGCAAACGATTGGATTGCACCTCAGCAAGCATTTGAGCATTCCGACATGTTCCCTGATCCTGACGCTGCATTCCTTGAGGCTAAGAAATGGCACGACGAAAATGAGGCGAAACAGGCTCAGAGCCTTATGAACACCGATAATGGTTCAGACATTCCCGATGATTCAGAGGAAGTATGACATACGATTACACGGATAAACTCTACAAGAAATATTCTCTCCTCATAGTCAGGGCCTTTAATTCTCTCAATAGAGAGTTACAGGCCTTGGCCTTTGACGAGCTCAACGCCGGAAAAGCCTATAAAGCTGTCAATGAACGTGTTAAAAAAGTGTATAAAAAGTGCTATGACGAGCTCATAGACATACTGATTTTGTTTGCTCTGCACTATTTTGAGGACTCATGTGACAAAATCGTGCAAAAAAAAGGCAATAAGATCACATATTACGTTGGCAAGAAAGACGGATTCCGCAAAGAAAAGACTTTTGACGCTGAGAAATTCGTCGAGGACTATGTAAAGACCGATAATATCATCGTGAAATACATATTTGACAATGAGTATGAGCGAAAATTGACCCGTGCGGTAGAGGCCATCCTTACATCAGGCAATAAAGCCGAAATGAAAAAGGAACTTGACAAAGCCCTGAGGTATTGGAACCGTCAGGCTAAGCAAGCCGGTGATAATATTTCCATGGAGGCTTATATTGAGGGCTTTGAGGCGGCTGGTGTTGAGTATGTTAAGTGGGTAACTGAGAAAGACGAAAGAGTTTGCCCGACATGTAGCGCAAGAGACGGGAAAATTTACCGAATTGACAAAATAATTATCCCGTTGCACTATAATTGTAGGTGCAATATTGTACCTTATGAGAAATAGTCAGACAATTTAGCTTCCCGCCCTCCTCGTATAAAGGGAAGAAGTGTGGGCGAAATGCTTAGGCATCAGCTCACACCGAGGAGGTAAAAAAACACTTTTTTCTGCCATTTATCCCCAAAATATTGAAATTGTCAGAAAATTGTGTATATTTATAGATAAACGGAGTGAACCGTATAAACGCGAAGGCAGAAAAGCCTTGTAAATCAGATTGCGGAGTGAACCGCTATAAACGCAAGGAGGTCTATATGTTAGATACAAGCAAGATAGAAGGCTATGATGAAATGTCAGCCGAGGAAAAGGTAAAGGCTCTTGAGGCTCTTGAGGTTCCTGAGGATAACTCAGCCGAGCTTGAGAGATACAAGAACGCAACCAGCAAAGCCAACTCAGAGGCAGCCGAGTACAAAAGAAAGCTGAAAGCTCTTGAGGAAAAGGCCAGTGAGGGTGCATCCGATACCGAGAAGCAGATCACAGAGCTCAAAGAGCAGATTGAAACTCTCAATCGTGAGAAGCTCATTTCCGAGCGCAAAGCATCGTTCTTAAAAGTTGGAATGAATGAGGAAACAGCCGGCAAGTGTTCAGAGGCTTTCACCAATGGGGATGGCGAGGCATTTTTCAAGGCTATGGATTCATTCATCGTGGAGCATGACAAGGCATTCAAGGCCGAATTGCTCAAGTCTACACCGAGACCTGATGGCGAGGGCGGAAAAGCTCCCGAAATGACCTTAGACAAGCTCAGGAAAATGACTATATCTGAGCGCGCACAGTTCGCTCACGATTTTCCTGACGAGTACAACAAACTTTATGGAGGAAAATAATTATGGCACAGACAGCATCACTTCAGAGCGTAGCAACACTCGATCAGGGCTTTGCCTCAAATGAAATCGAAGATGTATACGCTTCCCACCTTGACCTCAACGGCTTTGCTACCGTTGACAACGAGCTTCAGGGAACCGCGGGTGATATCCGCAAGATCAATGTATACGGCGCAACCGGAAACGCTGAGAAGGTAGCTGAGGGACAGGGCAACAGCGGCTACATTTCAACCACTCTCATTGAAAGAGAGTACAGAGTACAGTGCGCTCAGGCATGGTTCCCTTATTCCGACGAAGCATACATGAGAGATCCCGTAGCTATTCAGACCGGCGTTGCACGTCTCGGCGCATCCCTCTTTGACGAGGTAAACGCTGACCTTTACGGCGAAATGGCTAAGGCATCCCGCGCCGTAGTCGCAACTGCACCCAACTTCAACGCATTTGTTGACGCAGCTGCTATGATTGACTTTGCAGACGGCAACGAGACCGCAAGAGAGTATCAGGGCAGAACCATTCCCACCCTTTGGGCTATCATGGACGCTCAGAGCCTTGCAGCAGCACGTAAGGCTATGGCAGCACAGATCGTATATGATCCTAACCTTGCATGGGCTCAGGGCTATGTCGGAACCGTAGCCGGAATTGCACTCTTTGTAAAGAAGAATGCAACCGAGAAGATGATTTATGTCGGAACTGACAAGGCTGTTACCATCTTCAACAAGACCGGCGTAAGCACCGAGATCGCAGCAAGAGGCAAGGACGAGGCAAACAAGAGAATGAACAACCTGTTTGCAAGAAAGTATTACATCGCAGCCCTTACCAATGATACTCAGATCGTACAGCTTGCTCTTACCGGTGCATCCGTACATACCACTCAGGTTGAGAACGGTGACGGAACCACCACCGTATTCACTCTCGATCAGACTGCTACCGATACCCCCGTAGTATCTGTAAACGGAGTAATCATCACCAGCGGCTATACCTTCGGTTCAAACAAGATCACATTCACCACTGCACCCGCAGCTACCGATGTGATTGTAATTGATTATCACTACACCGCAGTATAAGGAGAGATAACATGACACAGGCGGATAAGTTGACAATGTTACAGCAGATATGCGGCGACCCTTCGGCTGATTCCGCTATGTTATCCACTTACCTTGACCTTGCGGCTGATATCGTGGTCCATAGGGCCTATCCCCTTCTCACAAGCTATGTTTTGGCTGAAGTTCCCGACAGATACGCCACCGTTCAGGTGCAGATTGCTAATGAGCTTTATCTGCACCGCGGGGCGGAAGGCGAGAAAGATCATTCTGAGAATGGGGTCAAGAGAACCTATGAGAACGGCTACGTTTCAGATAGCCTCCTCAAGAAGATAGTTCCGTACGGCCGTATAATCGGTGAGGCGATCCCTGAAGAAGTTACCGTGTTCGCGAGTTCACAGGAAATCATTTCAGCCGGATCAACAGCCAATATCCTAACCTACACAGAGGTAATCTGCACGGATAAATCTGTACGGACTGTCAATGAGGGGTACACTTATGGAAGTAGCGATGAATCAGTCGCAACGGTAGCGGATGGAGTGATAACCGCAGTCGCATTGGGCGATGTAACCATCACAGTAGTTGGAAAGAAATCGGGAATGTCGGCGTCCTTTGACGTAAGGGTGGTTTAATGAGAACACTCGATTATAACAAGAGAACATTCTATTACTGCTTGTATAATGCAAAGGCCAAGAGGTACGATGCAGACGGCAATTTCACAGGCGAGCACTCTGCCGGCTATGAAGAAGCTGTCGAGGCGAAAGGCAATATCTCAGCCGCATCGGGCTCGGCCGAAATTGAGCAGTTCGGAACCGGTATTGAGTATGATAAAGTCATAGTCTTACAGGGAACGGATTGGAACATTGACGAGCACACGGTATTGTTTATCGACACTCAGCCGACCTATAACGACGATCAGCATACCGATCCCAAGTACAATTACATCGTGACAAGGGTTGCAAAGTCCCTAAATCATACCTCGATTGCAATTAAGCGTGTAAACCATGGAGATAAAAGGGTGTGACAAACTAATATCAAGGCTTGAGAAAGCCTCAAGTGACTTATCAAGCGTAAGTAAAGGTGCGTTGCACAATTATCTTGCTGATACATGGCAAGTCGGATATGACGAGGTTTCAAATGCCTACAAGGACGCTAAAACGCTTGAAGGCGATGAAGCAAACCAAAGCACATCGGTTATTGCATCCCCTGTATGGCGGCATGACGGTTGTGACTTAGTGGCATCCGGTGAAGATATCATGTTTCTTGAGTTCGGAACCGGCTTAAACATGAGTTACGAAAACCCATACGCCGATCAGTTTGGATTTTACCCGAGTTCCTATTCGGGAAATCAGGGCAAAGGGTTCCTTGTTCCACCGAAACTAAATCATTTTCACGGCGCATGGCCCCACGGTGGCAAGATGCACTGGGGGCAGAATCCCGCAAGAGGTATGTATCACGCATTCAAAGCTATGGACTTATATGTAAGAACCACGCCTTTGAGGTTGTTTAAATGACAGACATAGAGAACATCATAATCAACAGAATAAATAATGTGCTTGAAACTGCCGGATATCACGACATTCTCAAGTCTGATTATGAGGATGTGCCCTCAGAGTTCCCTTGTGTGTTCTTTCAGCAGTTCGATAGCTACGAACATACGGAACAGCACAGTTCAAGCCGCACAAATAATTTTGATACAGTTGTGTTCGAGGGCGATATTTATTCAAACCTGAACAATGGAGCAAGATCCGAGTGTAAAGCCATCGCGCAGATCATTGATGCCGAAATGGTATCGCTCGGGTTTTCCCGTACAACTAATCAGGCACTAAGACCTTCATCCCCGACGTATAAGGCGAGAAGATTTGTCAGATACAGAGGGGTTGTTGATACCAACAAATATATTTACCACATTTAAGGAGGTATTATTATGGCAGTTTTAACCGCTGGATGCTTTCTGATGATTGCAGACTCAAACGGCATTGACGCATTCACAGGCGACGGCACAACCACGTCATTCACTCTTTCCGGCACTCCCGCTGGAGCCGTAGCAGTGACCGTGGGCGGAAGCGCTATGACTACCGGATTCAGTGTAAGCGGAAAGACCCTTACCTTCAGCACTGCACCCGCAGACGAAGCAGCTATCGTAGCAACCTACGATGTTTCTGATCCCACTTACTCAAAGCTCTGCGATATCTCGAATTTCCCTGATATGGCACAGGCACCCAACGCTATCGACGTAACCACTCTTTCAGACTGGGCTCACGTCTACATTCCCGCTCTTATCGACAACGGCGGAAACCTTGAGTTCAGTGGATTCCTCGATCAGACCACCCTTCCTCTTGTTGCACAGGGAACCAGCGATGTTGAGAACCTTGCATTTTGGGTTGGCGGTCAGAAGTCCGGAAACACCATCACCCCTACCGGATCAATCCTCAAGATTGCATTCAAGGGACGCTACACCGCAGTTCTTGGCGGAGGCGGAACCGACGAGGCTATCCCTGTTACTATCGCAGTAACACCCGAGACCGTTCCTGTATATACCGCCGGTGCTATGAACACCGAGGCAACATCAGGATCATAATATGAATTAATACGAGGAGGAACAATTTTATGGCAATTTCATTCAATCACAAAGGAACGCAGTACACACTTGAGTTCACAAGGGACTCAGTAAAGCAGATGGAAAGGGTTGGCTTCAGCTTGGATAATGCTGTCAACCAGCCCGTTACTGCGCTTCTTACTCTGTTCAAAGGTGCATTCATCGCACATCACCCCCGCGTTTCACAGGCAGTAATTGAGGAAATATGGGAGGATCTCGGAAACAAGGACGGCCTTTTTGAAGCCCTTATTGCTCTCTATAATGAGCCCGTTGAGGCTCTTATGAAGGAGCCCGAAGATGGAAAAAAGATCGAGTGGAAGGTAGTGTAGGCAAGCCTTCCACGAAGTCTTATACCGAGGTATTTAATGAGGCATTCCCTTATTATTTATCAATCGGTATGTCCTACGAATTGTACTGGTATGGCGAGCCAAACCTTGTAAAAGCCTTTCGCGAGGCTGACGAAATGCGGGTGGACCGCATGAATTACGAGGCATGGTTACAGGGCTTATATGTTTATCAAGCCGTAGGCGCTTTATATCCGGTCTTTAATCCGTTCTCAAAACAGAAGAAAGCCGAGGAATACCTTAAAGAGCCTATCGTCATTACCGAGAGGGCAAGGAATCAAAAGGCTATGGAAGAAGGCGATAAGATGGCTAACTTCCTGAAAGCATGGGCGGACGCCCTGAAAGATAAAGGTATTAAAAATGGCGGAAGTTGATTCCTTAACAATACGAATAAATGCCGAAACCGGTTCAGCCGTAGCTCAGCTCAAGCAGATCACGTCTCTTGTTGAAAAGCTGAATACAGCTGCAAGCGATAGCAAGTGGAAATCATTTGCTAATTCGCTATCCCGTGTCGGCGACGCATCTAAGAATTTGGGGAAACTTACGGGCGCTCTGAAGTCAATTCAGAACACTCAGGTTTCCCCTAAACTTAAAGAGAACCTTGATAAGATAGCTGACGCGTCCGCAAGGCTGTCAGACGTCGGAAAAGGTGTGTCTCAGTTTGGCTCAGGCCTCACCCGAATAGCTAAACTGAGCGAAAACGCTGATAAGCTCGGTGAAAATCTCCGCCGAGTTTCTTCGCATGTCATTGATTTTTCACGTTCTATTTCAAAACTTATTCCCGCTGATTTTGGAAATAAAGCCGCAACTTTGGCAAAGCTGGCCTCTGCTCTGAGGAGTTTCTCAAAGATTGGAGAGGACACAGACCTCAAGACTAAGTTTGCGGGCGTGGCTGACGCCGTTGGTATATTCGCCAAGAGACTGAATGAGGCTGTATCTGACGAAACCCTTACCCGACTTGAGAGAATAGCGGGAGCATTGGCTCAGATTGGTGCTTTTGCAAATAAAGCCGGAAAATCTTTAAAGGCTTTACAGAAGGCAAGCCAGTCTCAGAACGACAATCAGGCTCAGTCACTTGCTAAGAAATGGCAGATGGTTGTAAAGGCCGTAGAAGCCGTAAATAAGGCCATTTCAGAAATGGGTAGAGATTTATACTCTGCTCTTGATTCAACGGGCATAATAAGCGATTTGGACGGCATGACGGGTGCAATAGCAAAGAACATTCCCGTCCTCGGTGAGTTGACCGCAGCTTGGAGAAGCGCGGCGTCACAGATCAAGAACATTGTTCTGTCAAATGCGAGTGTAATTGATAAAGCCGCTAATCTTATGCTTGTAAAGGTTTCGCTCATTGTTCGGGCTCTTTACAGCTTTGCTAAAATGCCTTTTGGCCCAGCTTCCACGGGAATTACCAAAGGCATTGTAAAAGGGCTTATTTCACCTTTCAGAAACCTTGCGAGCACAATCACAGACCTATCAAAAAGGTGGAATAAGTTTACATCGTCCCTTGGAAGAATAGCTATATATAGGCTCATTCGTTCGGCTTTGAAGGAAATCTCAAAAGCGATCAAAGAGGGCGTGCAGAACCTTTATCAGTGGGGACAGGCTTGGCAGAATACTTATTCTTCAGCAGCTAAGTTTGTTAATTCCATGGATAAACTTGCTACGGCTTTCCTTTACCTGAAGAACTCTATCGGCGCGGCTGTATCGCCTCTTATTGACATGGTTGCCCCGATAATTGACGCTCTTGTAGATAGGTTCGTTGCTCTTACTAATGCAATCAATCAGGCGCTTGCAGCTTTATCAGGTGCGGGTGTATGGAGAAGGGCATTAAAGTATCAGTATACCTACGCTGAAGCCGCTGGAATGACGGCAAAAGCCCTCAAGAGAACCGTTCTTGCTTTCGATGAACTCAATAAACTCGACGACAAGAACAAGGGCGGATCGGGTGACGGCCTCGATTATTCAAGAATGTTCGAGGAGGTTCCCGTTGATGATTGGCTTGCTAAGATCCTTGATTCCTCAAGTTGGAGAATCCTCGGAACCGGAATAGCCGGAAAGATCAATGAAGCTCTTGCAAATATCAACTGGAACAGCGTACAGTCAACAGCCCGTATATGGGCGAGACGTTTCGGCTCACTCTTAGACGGCGTTGTAATGGGTATTAGTATGCCTCTCCTTGGAAAGTCTATCGCCGAGGGGATTAACACTATTGCTCTTTCGATCAACACATTCTTTAAAGAGTTCCATTTCGTACAGTTGGGCCAGCATTTATCCGACGGCTTTGAATCCATGATAAACAACATGGATTGGGACTCAATCGGACAAGCCTTGACTCAGAAATGGAAAGCTTTGTTCGAGCTTGTTATTGGGTTTAAGGATGTAGACCTCACAGGCCTTGGCTCCGGAATTGCAGAGCTGTTTGCTAACGCTATCGAAAATATCCCTATAAGTGATTTTGTTGATGCTATTAAAACTCTTTTGCCTAAGATTGGTACAGAACTCGGTATAGCTATTAATGGCATGATTACCGAGGCAAACAAGGCTGTCGGCGGAATTGACGCTTTTGGCTTAGGCGCAGCATTCAGCGATTCTATTGACAACATGCTTGCTGGCATTGATCCCAAAGAGGCCGGAATATTCCTTTCAAACGGTCTCAAGAAGATCATCGAATTTTCTGCCGGAGCGTTAAAGGCCTTGAATTGGGATGATGCTAAGACATGGGTAAGTGATACAATCACGTCGCTGTTTGCCAATATTGACCTTAAGCTGGGCGTTCAGAATGCGGTAGATATCGCAAACAAGATTGTTGATTTGCTTACCACTGTTGTCAATTCAATCCCTTGGAAGGAAGTTGGTGATGCCATAGCCGAGGCTGATACCACTGAACTCAAGAACGGCATCAAGCGTCTGTTTGAGAGCGTGATTGATGGGCTTGAAAGAGCCGGATTCATGGATGAAATTGCGGTTGGCATCGGATCATTTTTCGCTCTAAAGATTGGCGGAGCTATCGCAAAAGCCATACCTACAATCTTATCAAGCAAAATGCTTGCAAGTGCTATTAGTGGCACAGGAACCGCAAGCGGTGGAACGGGTACTGCCGCGGTTGCCGAAACCGCTACTGCTGCCGGTACTTCGATTGGAACGGCTATTCTTGCTGGAATTGCAGCTGCTTTAGGCGGGCTTGCCGTAGGAACACTCCTCGACAAGTATGTTATCGGGCCTATCCTTGATCGCTTTGGCAGCGATGATGCCGGATGGTATAAGAATTTCAAGTGGTTTGGTGAGGGCGGATTCTTCAAAGAATTGTTTGACTTCAATTCGTTAAAAGAGGCGATTGACGTATACAAAGGCGCTTTTGTATTAATGTATGAGGAAGGCAAAACCAACTTTGAGAACATGAAACTTGCCATTTCCTCAATATGGGCTTCCATAAAAGACGAGGTAATAGGCGGAGCTCTTGGCGGAATAATAACCAAATTCGATAGCTTTGGCACTGCTTGGAAGAGCGTCTTGAATAATATGAAACTCAGCACGAACTCAAATTTGGACAAGATTAAAGAGAAATTTGATTCAGTATTTGGTTTCCTTACAGGCGGCATCAATCAATTAACTAACTTAGTTAATGGCTTGAACAATTCAACCAACACTCTGCCTAAACTCAACAACGGCCCGAGAAGATCAGTATTTGGTTTCCTTACAGGCGGCATCAATATGAGAGCATCCGGTGGAACGGTTGATAAAGGTGATTTGTTCATAGCGGGCGAAGCTGGCCCCGAGATTGTAACAAGTTTTGGTGGCGAGTCAACCGTAATGAACATGGATCAGATTATCTCAACTATCGCACAGAGCGTTTCACTTGCGAACGGCGGAGATATCACAATCCCTATCAGCCTTGACGGAAATATGCTCGACAAAGTAATTGTAACAGCGCAGCAGAGACAGAATTTAAGGAGCGGAAGATAATGAGAGCAGATATATCGAACTATCTGTTCCACCTCGGAAGTATTGAAATTCAGCCTAAAGTCAGCGGATTGAAATGGTCTATAATGTCAATTCAGTCCGCAGACTCAGGCAGAGCCGAGGACGGAACTATGATTGCTACATTAGTGGCAAAAAAGAGAAAACTCGAAGTCTCTTATGCAAACCTTTCTCCTGAGGACGCATCGGCTATACTTGCTGAAGTATGCGGAAACATGTTCTTTGACGTGACTTATTACGATGTTTTGGATGCTCAACAGGAAACCCGAACATTTTATGTTGGCGATAGACATGCAGATTGGTATAATTACTATATCGAAAGAGGACTCGAAAACTTACAGTTTAATCTTATCGAACAGTAAATATGTATAGTGCATCAGCAACTTTCAACACTTTAATAAAGGCAAAAGAGAGAATCTTTACTTATTCCGGCTCTATCGTTACCACGGGTGGCACAACTTACGACTTTTACGGTAGCGATATGAGGTCGGGTAAGCTGACTCGCTCTATTTGCGATGATTCCATAGAGATAGGCACAGTATACGCCTCAGAGTTTGATTGTGAGCTGGCTTTAAGCGTCAGCCGTTACGAATTATATGGTGCTACGATCACCTTAAACATCATGTTAGAGGGTGCTACTGATGTAATCCCTATGGGAATATTCACCATAGCCGAGGTTAATCAAACATCCGACAGGCTTCAGATCAAGGCTTATGATGCGATGGTTAAATTTGATGCGGTATCGTTCTCGGCTGCAACTGAAGCTGGCATCCAAAGCCCTTACGCATGGCTGTCTCAGGCGTGTACGGCTTGCGGAGTGACGCTTGCCATGACTTCTGCACAGATTGATAGTTTGCCAAACGGTGTTAGAAGAATTGGCTTTGCTGATGTTGTGACCGATGTTAAAACATGGCGTGATGTTCTCAGATATCTTTCGGCTTATCTCGGCTCATACGCATATATCGGGCGTGACGGAGAATTGTATCTCGGACAGTTTGGGACAGTTTCAGCCGATACAATCCCAGCAAATTTCAGGTATACATCGGGCCTTTCTGACTTCCGTACAACTTATGACGGACTTTACGCAATTTATAAAGATGGTGGCGTTCAGGAATACGTCCCGAATACAAATTCCGGTGGGATTATCTTAGACCTTGGAATCAATCCGTTCTTACAGATCAACAACGATACAAACAGACAGGCTGCGCTACAAGAGATAATCGACTCATTCAATGGCGTGTACTATGTGCCTTATTCCTCGGATATTCCCATGAATCCCTTGTATGATTGTGGCGATGTTATAACATTTACGGGCAATCAGGCAGATGCTTACGACTACGGCGCAATCACCGAGATAACTTTAACAATCGGTAATCAGATGCACATTACTTGCGCTGGCGATAATCCGATTTTAGCCGCAGCTCAGGACAGATTCACAAAAAGCGTAGCCGGACTTTCAGAAGAATATAACAACGGTCAGGCAGTTGGCACAAAAGACTTTTGGATTATTGAAACCTCGAACACCAACTCAATAACGGTCGGCTCAACCAAAACCCAAGTCACCGAGATTGAGTTCGAGCAGAAAACCGATGTTCAGAAAGTCGGGCTGATGTTCACTTGTGAGGGACAGTTATCCGCTACGGCTGTCGTTGACCTTGAAATCACGGTCGATGATGAAGCAAGCTATACATTCGATGTAACCGAAGAAAAAGCGGGAAAAGGCAAGAGAATTTTCACGGCTGATTGCGGCTTTAGAGTCTTAGGCAAAGGCACACACACGGCAAAGGTGTATTTAACCGTTACAGACAACTCGCTTAAATGGAGCGATTTAGTATGAGTTTAACTATTGGAGTAAACAAATTAAAGTTCGTGATATTCGGAAATGGTCACGACTCAGCAAGGAACGATTCGGGTGACGGCATGACCTCATTCTTATACGAATGTGATTATTGTGCCTTTGACACAAGCGGTCAGTATTGTTGGGTGGTAACGAAACACGGAGACCGAGCCGACCAAAAGATAAGAAAACTTGATACTTCCACATGGGAAGAAGTCCCTCATGCGTTCGAGAATGTTGATGTTACCGAGGAAACCGCAAACGGACTCTTAGTCGGAATTGAAAACACGAATAGCAATCTCGGAATACTTGTTATCAATTCTATGCGAACTGTGGTCTTTGATTTAACCACGGACGAGATTTATTACGACTTATCGGGTAACTTGTATCAAATCAGCGAAAGTTATCCCCCTCATGCAACTCTTGTAGGCGACATTATCCGCATAATTGGAGCAAGCGTAGATCAGAGCAAAGTTACCGCACCTTATGCGGTTATCGACCTTGCGAACCAAACTATAACGCAGAACAATCAAGCGGGCGGGTGGACGATATCGGGATTTTACAACGACACCGATATCACGTTCGCAAACAGAACCTATGGCGATCATCGTGCAATATGGGGCGCACGTATCACGGACGGTGGCGGAAATAATCTTCTTTGGGATAACTTCTCTCTTTACAATGCAGACGTTCAGCTTGAATCTTTCTCACATGAAGATGACCTTTATATCCCTACTCTTGTAGGCGGTGAGTGGCGGTTCGGCAAGTACCCGATACCGCCCGACCTCAATACACCTTCTCCGCAGAGTTATATCGGCATAAATGCAAACACGTTGGCTTCACCCCCTGTTTATACAAGGGGCAGAACGTGGGCTTCATTCCTTATGACAGATAATTCTTTGGTCGTTACCGACTTTGTAAACACAGCCGTTTTATACAACGGAAGTTCCCCGAAACTTACGCCTATGGTTATGGGCGACCATTTAATCATTTGTGCGGGAAGTGACGGTCACACCTACTTAGCGAGGTATCGTTAATGGCAACATATACACCGAATTACAACTTAGCAAAGCCCGAAATGACAGACCCGACAGAAAACTTTTTGTCGGACTTTGGGGCTAACATGGATATCATCGACCAAAACTTAGGCGGTGGCGGTGGAAGTGGAAACGTTGACGATGTGCAAGTGAACGGAGTTTCCGTTCTTGACCCTCAAACGCACGTCGCAGAAATCACGTCGTATAAAGAGGTGACACAGGCACAATACGACGACTTGCCGTCCTCAAAACTCACCGACGGGATAGCCTATTTTATAAAAGACGGTGGCGGCGGTTCGGGTTCGGGCGGTTCTTTCCTGTTGATGATTACCGCAGAAACAGGATTAACCGTGACCGCAACAAAGGACGGAACAACACTCACGGCGACAGAGGTTTCAACGGGAGTATATGAGGTCGAGGTCACATCAGCGGGGACGTGGACTTTATCGGACGGAACGAACACAGAGACGGTCGATGTTGGAATATACACCGCTACGCTTTCAAGTGTTCCCGAAGGTTCAACAGTTCTCCCGACCGATGATATTCAAATATGGTTAGCGTGTGCAAGAATAAATGATAAGTCTTATACCACGTTAGCGGAAGTCCTTGCAGATACTACTACCTTGCTTGCCCTTATCAATTCCCCTAACGCAGTTGACTACATGGTTAGGTCAACAACTTGGGCGAAGGGTGCTTCCGTTCCTGCAATGACTTCTGACACTACACCGAGTGGTGTATGTAGTGCAAGTAGTGTTTATTCGGGATATCCTGCTTGGTATGCGTTTGACGATAACTTCTCATACTATTGGAATAGTGCCAATGCAGGAACAAGTGATTACATTCAGTATGAGTTTCCTCAGAAAGTAAGAGTCGATAGATTCAAAATTATAATTGAGAATAACTCTGTCGCAGGATTTCATAACCTCACTCTTTCTTGTGGCGATACTGAGTCTGATTTAGTAAATCATGGTAATTTCACTCTTGAAGCTTCTACTGATTTGCAGACGTTTGAAATAAACGCAGACTTGAACGCTAAGATATTTAGACTTACTTCACAAGCTGAGTCAGACAAATACGGCTGTGTAAGATTACTTAATTTCTATTCCATCGGTATCACCGATAACTCAACAGCAATGTCCTACATCGGACTCAATAACTACTGTGCTAATACCCTGTTAGCTGACAGTACATGGTGCGAATCAATCTGTAACAGCGAATACTTTGAGAGTGTGCTTAATGTCAAAGTTCCTAAAATGACGGGTACAACAACTCCTTCGGGAGAGGTTCTTTTCTCAACAGAAGATAGCACTGCAAGAGCGTGGAAAGCCTTTGATGAAATTACCGCAAGTGATAACCGTTGGACTTCACTCGCTTTGCCCGCTTATATCGGCTATGACTTTACCGAACCCGTATCAATAGTTTTTGTGACTATGGTAAACAGAAGTGCAACGGCGGTTAAATCTCCTAAAAATGTCGAATTGCAAACAAGCGAAGATAAGTCAACGTGGAACACAACACAGAGCTATGTGAACACGAATAATGCCGTTAGTGCTACTACCAAATACATAGCCCCAAATTCCACAAAGGCAAGATACCACCGTTGGTACATCACTTCGGCTAATGACAACGCAACGAACAATAATATTGCGGAACTTCAATTCTACGGAAGGAAAGATATATAAATGGACGATATAAAAGCACTCGAAAAGAGAATATCGGTTCTTGAAAATCTCGTTGCCAATTACATCAAATCGCAGACCGACCGCAGACAGTATGACGGCTACGAAATGGACGGAGTACACAAGACCGAGGGCGAACATGGCGAAGCGATAGAAACCAACACATTGGATATGACAGACGTTAGAACCGCACTTGAGGAAGTCTACGAAATGATGTTAGGAGAGTGATTTTATGGCGAGAATATATGCGACAAGTTGCGAACGTGACGGGAAGAATTTTAACGATGTACCCGCAAGGCTAAAGCCACAAGTTCGGGCGATAATTGAAGCCGACGGCTATATCATCAACGATGACGGAACGGTCACGAAAGGGGAAATATGAGCAAGATTACTCTAAACGGCATAGACTATGCGGGTGGTTCGAGCGGTGGTTCGGGTGGTCATACAATCATTGACCAAAGTGGCAACGATATGCCGAGTCGCACAGGCTTACAGTTTATCGGGGCAAGTGTAGCCGATGATTCTGTAAACAATAAAACCGTAGTGACTATCACAGGCGGTGGCGGGGGTGGAGTCAGTAACTTCACCGAAACCGTACTTGCCACAGCTTCAAGTTTTTCAGATATGACGGTCGATTTTTCAACCGCTTATGACGCATTCATCTTTTATGCGAATGATGCAACATTTCAAAAGGCGGAAAGTTACTTCTTCACACGTTCTGAGATAACTGATGCAATCAACAACAACTTCGCAATTTCCTTGTACCCATTCGGAAATGGGGGTATTTGCCAATACAGTATCACCCGAAGCGGGCTGACAAAGTTAAATAATAGTGCGGGATTTTTTATCTATAAGATTGTCGGATTGAATTTCGGAAGTACCCCGCACATTTATAGCACGAATGAGCAAGTTATCGGAACGTGGATTGACGGAAAGCCTGTTTATCAGAGGACATGGACGGGAACAAAAAACAACAATTCAGACGAAGCCGTAATATCTGACCTGTCAAATGTAGATGTGCTTGTTGATTCGAGAGTAACCTTTAAAGGAAACACGGGTTCACAGATTGTACAGTATTATCGAGATACGAATGACCGAGCAAGAATATGGCTTGACGGCGGAGATTTAAAAGTACACATGGACTCGGGTAACAGTTATCCTATCTTACCTATAACTTGGTACATCACGTTACAATACACAAAGACCACAGATTAGCGAGGTAAAGCTATGAATGTATTAGTATTAAAGACCACACAGGACGATAAGCACGAAAGAACTATATCCTCTTTCAACACCAACGATTTAGCCTTAATCAACCTTTACGGAACGATGAGGGCTTGTGTCGGCGATTCTAACGTGAGGTTAGCCGTAGCCGAAATGATAGACGACAGCGGTCATGTGGTTAAGTGCGAGAGGTTTGAAAGACCCGCAGAGGTTAAGACACCCGAAAGCGTAGAAAACAAGAGTGAGGGATAAATTATGCTTGTTAAAGATTTCATCGAAAAGTTAAAACTTGCTCACGATGTACCCAACTACTACAACTGTCATTATCCTAAGAATCTCGGGTATTATGACGGCTCCCGCTATTCGTGGGATTGCTGGAACCTCATAAAATCGGTTCTTAGCGGCTGGACTGACACAAGGGTAACGGGTTATTATGTTCATCCCGACCAGCTTGTTACGGGCGACGTTTCCGGTGCGGGACTACTTGCAAAGTGCACGGAAAGATCAAAAGATTTTTCACAGTTGAAAAAAGCTGGAACTTATCTTTATATTTCCGATAAAGGCCATGAGCATTCCGGCATATACGTCGGTGATTTCACTTATCAGAATGAGGTATTCAACGTCATAGAGTGTACTTCAGACTGGGCGGGCAAGGTTCAGTACACCTACGTCAATGAAAAAGGTGAAAGATACCTTTACAAAGGCTCAACTTCTAAGGGAAGATCGTGGACGGATCATGGACTTCTGCCGTGGGTAGAATACTCAAGTGAGACTCCCTCTATTCCAACTCACCCTAAAGGGATAGACGTTTCAAGATGGCAAAATGGATTTGACTTAAAAAAAGCGTGGAATGAGGGCTTTTCGTATGTTATTATAAAGGCGGGCGGAGCTGATACCTCAAATAAGGTGCCTTATAAAGATTCTCAGTTTGAGAATTTCTATACTCAGGCAAGAGCCGGCGCATGGAAGATCGGGGCTTACTTTTTTGGAAACGCATTCAGCACAACCGATGCCATCAATGAAGCCAATGCTTTTATCGAGTATCTTCAGGGCAAGGCTATCACTCATGTATATTACGACGTTGAGGGTGCGATGCTTAATCAGGGATATACTCACCTGACCGAGATTATCCAAACCTTCTGTCAGACGATGATAAATGCCGGATATGCGTGCGGCATCTATACAAGCGAAAGCCATTTCAATAGTCGATTTGATGATAATAAACTTGTTCTTTTCCCTCATTGGGTGGCAAGATATTCGAGCAAAGAGCCGCACCTTAATAGCATTTCTCTTATCGAGATTTGGCAGTACGGCGGGTCTGTAAACTACATCCGTGATCCTAAGATTGCGGGAACTGTCGTAGATCAGAATGAAATATTCATTGAGTGGGTAGATCAGCCGGATTTACCTAAACAGGAGGTTATAGTCCCTATTCAGGCAAAGGCTTCCGTAGATCAGATAGCCAATGAGGTTCTTGCCGGACTTTGGGGCAATAATCCTCTTAGGCGTATAAGGCTCACAAACGCCGGATTTGACTATGCAGTCGTCCAAAAGAGGGTCAACGAAATAGCGGCTCAGCGTAAAGAGACGGGTAAGCCGTATGTAGTGACCGAGACGGCAAAAACCATCTTAGGTATTACAGTAAAGCGCGGAGATACACTTTCAGCCATAGCAAAGCGATATAACACTACTGTTAAAGCTCTTGCCGAGGCAAACGGGATTAAAAACCCGAATTTAATACAGACAGGCCAGTATATTAAGATTGTATGAGGTGTGGGAAATGTCAGACGAGTATGTACGCAAGGATGTCCACGAGGAGTTTGTTAAGCGAATGGAAGAAGAAGATAACAGACAGAACCACAGGATTACAAAACTTGAGTTGGCTATTGAGTCTATTTCATCCATCGCCACGTCTGTCGAAAGACTTGCTACCAACATGGAGCACATGGTCCGCGAACAGGCGAGGCAAGGTGAAAACCTCAACGATCAAAGCGAGAGAATCCGGAAATTGGAAGATCGCGATGGCGAAATATGGCGAAAGGTGGTATCACACATTGTCATATCGGTTGTTTCCATTGTAATCGGTTATATTGCATGTAAATTGGGTTTACAGTAGAGGAGGAATACCATGAAGATTGATTGGAAAAGAAAACTTACATCAAGAAAACTTTGGATCAGCGTATGTGCTTTTGTTTCACTTCTGATTGTTGCTCTTGGTGGGACTGAGAATGAAGCTGCTCAGGTAGCATCACTTATCATGGCTGGAGCCACCGTAATCGGGTATGTAATTGGCGAGGGACTTGTAGATGCCAACAACAAGGATTCCGGCGATGAATGATAAAGGCAATTCTACAATCCCTTTTTGTGTGTTTGAGGCTATGGCAGATAGGCAATCGCTCACCATTAAGAGATTGTGGATAATGTGTATATTACTGATAATCTTGCTTGTGGGAACCAACGCCATGTGGATATGGTATGAGAGTCAGTGGGAATACTACGAGCAAGAGGTTGAACAGGAAATTGAGGCCGAGGGTGATTTTACCGTTATTGGCATAGGAGATTATCATGGCAAGAGTGAGACAGACAGTGAGGACGAGGCACAGAACAAGACGGGTAGGCGGTAATTCCGGTTATCATACTTGCCCTCATTGTAAAGGAACGGGCCGTGTCAGAAATGTGGGTCGTGGGGCAAGGAAAAGATGATCCCCGACTTACCCAAATCAGAACTCGATGCTTTGATTGAACAATGGATTATCGGCAAGAATGCAGAGCGCGATAGGGCGATTCTTCGTAGACGGCTTTTCGATGGCATAACATTTGAGAAGTTAGCCGAGGAGTTTGAATTATCGGTACGGCAGACAAAGAACATTGTGTATACATGCGAAAGAAAAGTCTTTTCGCATTGTAGCAAATAGCTGGTGTCCGGCTAAAAAGAGCGGACGGGATTTTCCCCGTAGCCCCCTCGCCTCTCGGGACGAGGGAATTACAATAAAACGTATCAAGAGAGCTTGAATCAAGAAAGGTTCAGGCTCTCTTTTTTTTGCACAAAAGTTGCACAAAGTTTGCACGCTTGTTTCATTTCCCGAAAGATTTATCTATGTTGTAATTTCCACATAAGGAGAAAAGACATGTGGATTCATTACAACCCTAACCCGACAGGAAGAAGCGTGGATGATTGCGCTGTTAGAGCCGTCTCAAAGGCACTTGATATTGAATGGGAAGATGCCTATGTTGAGATATGCTCAAACGGCCTTGCTATGGGTGATATGCCTCATGCGGATTCTGTTTGGGGATCTGTTCTTCGTGAAAGAGGTTTCTACCGCAAAACTATACCCAACTTATGCCCGAAATGTTACACAATAAGCGATTTCTGCCGAGATAACCCTAAAGGGGTATTTGTTTTAGGCACCGGAACTCATGTTGTTTGTGTAATAGATGGCGATTGGTACGATTCATGGGATAGTGGACGTGAGATACCTATGTATACATGGTATAGAAAGGAGTAGATCATGGCTTTTTATAATTCATATCCATACCCTCAGCAGTATGGTTATCAACCTCAGCAACCTCAGATGGGCCAGCAGATTCCTCAGATGGCTCAAATGCCTCAGCAACCCACTCAGCAGATTCAGAACGGCGGGTTCCTGACGGCACCAAACGAAGAATATGTCCGCACATATCCGGTTGCTCTCGGAAATTGCGTAACTTTCAAGATCGAAGGCAAGCCGTATGTCATGGAAAAATCAATGGGCTTTTCTCAGTTGGACTCACCAAAGATTGAAAAGTATAGGCTTGTCAAAGAGGAACCCGAGGAACCCTCAAATTCGCCCGAGGACGATAGAAACGATAACAAGGCAATAAACGATACCCTTGAGGGATTAATAAGCGAAATTGAGGCGATTAAGGCCGATGTAAAAGCGATTAAAGAAAAGCTCAAGAATATAACAAGGCCTGTCACCAAGAAAGTACCAAAGGACGAGGACGATGATGATGAATGATATCTTTTCGATGTATCAGCAGTTTCGGCAAAACCCGTTACAAATGCTGTCGAGACGGTTCAATATCCCGAATAATGTGGATATGAATGATCCGAGCAGCATTCTTCAGTATCTTATCAACACAAATCAGGTTTCTCAGCAGCAGATCAATCAGGTTATGAGTATGAGAAACAATCCCATGATACAGCAGTTGATGGGAAGAAAATAAAAACTCACTATTTTTGAAAAAAACAGTGAGTTTTTCAAAAAATAAATCTCAAAAATCACTAAGTCAGTGATATTAAGGCTGTGCACAAGCCTTGATATACGGATTGCATAGCGTACGAATGCAGTTCCTAACCTAACAAAAATTATAGGAGGTAAAATTATGGCTTTAACAGACGAAAATGGCGGAATCGGCGCAACTATGCTTGTTTCACCTACCAACGGAAACGTAGGAGGATTCGGAAACGCATTCGGTGGCGATTGGGCTTGGATCATTTTGCTGCTTCTTCTCGGATGGGGCAACAATGGATGGGGCGGAAACGGCGGCTTCGGCGGCGGTTTTGGCGGTGACTATCCTTGGCTCGCAAACGGACAGCAGAACATTATGACCAATACCAACAACGGCTTCAGGGATGCGATGATTAATGACGGCATCACTTCTATCCGTGATGGCATTTCCTCTCTGTCAACTCAGCTTTGCAACTGCTGTTCCGATACTCAGATGGCTCTTGCCAACGGCTTTGCCGGAGTAGAACAGGGTGCAAACGCAAGACAGATTGCCAACATGCAGACCGCATTTGCCGGACAGACCGCGATGAATCAGGGCTTCAATTCTGTTCAGTCTCAGCTTGCTCAGTGCTGCTGCGATAACAGACTTGCTACATGTCAGACTCAGAACATCGTTCAGAATGAGGCTAATGCTACAAGATTTGCTGACGCAAACAACACCCGTGATATCATCGACTCTCAGAACAAGGGTACTCAGGCTATCCTCGATAAGCTCTGCTCTCTCGAACTGGATGGTTACAAGAGAGAAAACGATAATCTCCGTCAGCAGCTTAACATGGCTACCCTTCGTGAGTCACAGACCGCACAGAATGCGTTTATCTCTCAGGGATTCAGCGAGGAGGTCGATCAGCTCTATAACAGACTTTCCAACTGCCCTGTTCCCTCAACCCCCGTGTACGGCAGAACCCCTATCTTTACTTGCAACAACGGCTGTGGCTGCGGTTGCGGAATGTAAAGGAGGCGGACTATGGCAGAGTTTACTAAGAACGAGGTTCAGACCGTCAATCCTAATCAGCCCGTGACTCTCAACACGACTATCGGCTGTAACAAAGGATATGTATACCACCGTAACGGTAGTGGTATTGTAACTCTCCGTGGCATTACCAATAATTACTTTGCAAGGTATCAGGTTACATTCAATGGCAATATTGCCGTTCCCTCAACCGGTACGGCTGGGG
>OCTW013426379.1_pt1 | contig 45281 bp, 39 predicted proteins | sample 1539671 | NCBI WGS metagenome assembly OCTW01 (sample SAMN02144230, study PRJEB22623) | gut metagenome | biome: sheep rumen | host: Ovis aries | place: New Zealand
TCCCTGCGCGCATCCCGCGAGAGCGCCGTGCTGCTGAAGAATGACGGCGTGCTGCCGCTGAAGCTCGAGGACCTCAAGCGCATTGCGGTGGTGGGACCGAACGCGACCGCCATCGAATATGCCCGCAACCACTACGGCCCGAAAGATATCGACGTGGTGAGCCCGCTGGAGGGCATCAAAGCCCTGGTGGGCGGAAAAGCCGAGGTGGCTTATGTTCAGGGCTGCGACCTCGTGGACCCGAACTGGCCGGAATCCGAATTGTTCCCTACGCCGCTTACCCGTCAGGAGCAGGCTGGGATTGACGAGGCCGTGGCCCTGGCCCGGGAGAGCGACGTGGTCGTGGCCGTGATGGGAGGCTCGCATCGTACCTGCGGCGAAAGCCGGTCCCGGACCTCGCTGGACCTGCCGGGCCGCCAGCGTGACCTGCTGATGGCCCTGCACGCCACCGGGAAGCCGGTGGTGCTGGTGCTGATCAATGGCCGCGCCCTTTCCGTGAACTGGGAAGATGCGTATCTGCCGGCCATCCTGGAGATGTGGTATCCCGGCCCGCATGGCGGGACGGCCCTGGCCGAGGTGCTGTTTGGTGCCTACAATCCGGGCGGAAAGACCACCACGACCTTCCCGCGCAGCGTGGGGCAGATTCCGTTTAACTTCCCTTACAAGCCGCTTTCCCAATCCGACAGCTACCCGGGTCTGGGACCTTCTGGCAAGGCGGCCCGGGTGAACGGACCGCTCTATCCCTTCGGCTTCGGCCTTAGCTACACCACCTTCCGCTACGCTAACCTGCAACTGACCGCTGCCCCGACTTTGGCTGCTGCCCCGGCTTTTGCTGCTGCGGCAGATGCCCCTCTCGTAATCGAGGCCGGTCAGAGCGTGATGGTGTCGGTTGAGGTGACGAATACCGGTGACCTGGCAGGCGACGAAGTGGTCCAACTCTACATCAAAGACGATTGCAGTAGCGTTATCACTTACGAGCGGCAGCTGGCCGGTTTCGAACGCATCCACCTGCTCCCGGGCGAGACCCGTACGGTCACCTTCACCGTAGGTCCTGACCGGATGCAGCTGCTGAATGCTCAGGGACAATGGGTGGTGGAAAGCGGTTCGTTCACGGTTTATGCCGCCGCTTCCAGCGAAGATCTGCGCCTGTCCGCCTCCTTCCTTGTCCGCTAGGCCCCTTTCGGATACCGGACGGTGAAGCAGGCGCCGCCGAGGTTGAAGGATTTGGAATAGGAAATCTCAGCGTTGCATTTCTCCAGGATGCTCCGGCTGATGGCGAGTCCCAGGCCAGTCCCTTTGCTCTTGGTGGTGAAGTTGGGCGTGAAGAGCTTGCTGCGGTTCTCGTCATCCACGCCCGGGCCGTCATCCTCAACCACAATATCGTAGAATCCATCTTTCGTAGAATGGCGCAGGGATACCAGTACATGGCCGCGCGGATCCCCCTCGCCGCTCTCCAGCCGGCTCTCCACCGCCTGGATGGCATTGCTCATCAGGTTTACGAACACCCGGGTGAGCTGCGGTTTCGGTCCGTGGACGACGGTGTCCGCCAACCCCATGTAGGATAGGTCAATATCGTCCCGGCTGTCGAACAGGCCAATCTCCTCTTTCAGCAGTTTGTCCAGGTCGATCTCCACCGGGTCCTCGGTGTACAGTTTGGCGAAGGTAGAGAACTCGCTGGCCGTCTCGGCGAGGATGTCGATCTGCGCGAGCACCTCTTTAGAAACATTGTCGAACCGGTCTTCCCACACCGGATTTCCGTTGGTTTTCAGGCGGATAAGCTGCTGGATCTGGAGCTTGATAGGCGTGAGCGGGTTCTTGATTTCGTGGGCCACCTGCCGTGCCATCGTCGCCCAGGCCTTGTCGCGTTCCGCCTGGGTCAGCTGGCGGGTGGAATCGTAGAGATCGTGCACCATTAGGTTGTACGCGCGCACGAGGGAAGAAATCTCGTCGTCCCGTTCGTACACAATGTATTCGGGGTGATTCAGGTCCGTTTCGTTCATCTTCCTTCCCATCTCCACGAGCGGCCGGAACATTTTGTCCACCACGCGGGCGATGGTAAACCGGGCCAGGATGAGCAGCATGAAGAACAGGGTGAAGATGGACACCGAATGCAGCACGGCTTCGGTTTCGAAATCGTAATTCTTGTCGTTGTACGGTGCGCCCAGGATGGCGATCATGTCACCGTCTCCGTTGAAAATCGGGGCGTACATAAAGTAGCAGGACTGTTTCCCGAACCGCTCCTTGTGAATCCAGTAGCGCATGTGCTCATGGACGATGTTCCGATAGGCATCGCTCCGCATGCGCGTGCCCAGCAGCATGCGGTCGAAAATCTCCGGAGTGGTGGAGCGCAACAGCCGGCCGGCGGTGGAATAGAGCGTGATATCGGTCTTGGTAACGCTGCCGGCATCGTCCAAGATTCCCGCGACCTCCTGCGCGGGCAGGTCGGAAAAGTCCTTCACAAAGCGGCTGCGCATCTGCACCAGCGTCTGGATGGCGTTGATTTTGTCGGACATCATGGTCTTCAGGTTGGCGTCGTTGCGCCGATTTACGAAGAGGACGCTGATGACGGCCATGACAATCAGGGTCAGGACCAGGGAGGCCAGGAGGACAAAGTTGATGCGCGATTTGTAATAGTTTTGCTCGAACAGCTGTGCCCTCCGTCGGTGCGACCAGGTCATAAAATAGGTAAGGACGTAGAACAGCAGCAACAGGAAGAAGATGGAAACCAGGTAGTTGGATGCCTCGATTTTCGGACGGGAGATGATAATGGTCTCGTCTTCCGTAATCTCGTTTACGAAACGGGTATAGTGCTTGTCGTCGAAGTTCCCCTTAAAGGTAGCCAGGTGGCCGTTTACATATTTAGCATAGGCGTACCGGGCCGGCAGGATCACCTGGCCCGGGGCGGAATAGCCCAGCAGGCTGGCATAGCCACGGTCTTCCCGGTTGGACTTGGGCTCTACGCCCACGAGGATGCTGCTGCCGCCATAGCGGCGGTTATAGAAATAGAACCGGCCTGTGTAGCGGCCCTGTCCATTGTTGTTCCGCGAGTAATAGAAATAGCTGGAGATGGGCGTTCCGTCGCCGATGCGGTCCTGGATATAGGCCCGCAATCCCGGAGAAAGCGTGCTCCCATCTGTCACGGAAACGGTAATGTCGTTGTTCTGCGCCACCCGTACCAGGTAATTCTCGGAAAGGCGGTTCAGGATGATGCCGGCGCTGTTGTCCAAAGCCGACAGGGAGGCGATGACCGGATCCCTCGCAATGGCTTCCTCCACCTGACGGAGCTGGATTTCCAGGGTGATGTCACGGTCCATGGCCAGGCGCGTCGCCCAGATCTTGACGGTGTTTTCCTCTTTCCTCAGGCCCAGGGTCGCGGTAGCCGCCACCAGATAGACCGATGCCAGGGCGGCAAATACCACGCGGGCGGGCCGGGAGAGCGCATCGAACCGCCAACCCGTCCGCGAACGGATGACCGGTCCCATCAGTTGCAGCAGCAGGGGGATGCACAGCAGCAACAACATCAGCGACAGCAGCACCATGCCCGACCAGGGCGTCAGCCGGTCAAATTTATACAGTTCCAGGCAGATGTTGGAGTTCATGATGATGCTTCGGAGCGAACGATGCACGTGGACGAGAATGCTCAGGAGGACAATCGTCACGCCGCCGACAAAACAGGCGTCGGTGCCCTTCCCCTTCCCATACAGGCGCCGGAAAATATCCATCCTGATGGCATAGGTATAGAGGACTCCCATGAACAGGGACAGGTTCACGATGAGCAGGGTCCCCAGTGAATCCATCAGGGCTCCATCGGCATACAGGGCGGGCGAGAAGAGGGGGGTGCTGCCTTTCAAGGTCCGACCCCAGAGATAGAACGAACTCATGAAGAAGGCCAGCAAACCCATCAGGATCAGATACGTACGCAGGTTGTGCCGGGCCGTCAGGAGCAGGTAGGAAGCCAGCAGGTAGAGGCCCAGGGCCAGCCAGATGAGTTCGGAATAGGGCAGGACCGGATCCTCCTGCAGGACGTCGTCCATCAGCTTGAAAACCGGTTCCCCGTTCAGCGTCACGGCCGACCCGCCGGCTTCGGACAGGGGTTTGATGGAGAACCGTTTGTCGGGATGGAGTGCGGGATTGATGCCGCCGAAGGTGGCTGTGTTCAGGATTTCCAGACCGGCAATCACCTTGATCCGGCCGTTGCTCCGGCTTTCGGCCAGGTACCACCGCGGACCGAAGTTCTGGAACCGGACCTGCTCGGAAACGTCGGTCAGCGGCGACCGCATCACGTTTTGCAGGTTGTTCAGGTTGCGCATCCGGTTTTGCGGGCTGATATCGTCGCTGAGTACGGTAAACTGGTGCCGCCAGGCGGTGAGGGAATCGTCGGTGTAGCGGTAAACCACCATGTCGCGGGGGAGTCCTTCGAGGTCCATCCATGCGTCTGGATCGCTCTCGAGCGCCCGGTCGATGAATCCTTCCAGCACCGCCATCCGTTCCGATACGGCCGAGCCCATCCGGCGTGCGGCGGCGTCGGTATCGCCCGGGGCATTGTCGGTCAGCAGCGCCACCGCCATCAGGATGGCGGCCACTGTCATCAGGATCCAGGCCAGCCAGGATATGATTTTCCTGCGTTTCATCCTTCGTGATGATAGGGTTCTCCTTTTAAAATGGTAAAGGCACGGTAGAGCTGTTCCGCAAAAACCGTGCGCACCATCTGGTGGGAAAAGGTCATTTTCGACAGGGAAAGCATCCCGTCCGCACGGGCATAGACCGCCTTGCTGAATCCGTAGGCTCCGCCGATTACAAAGACCAGGTCCCGTCCTTCGCGGGAAAGATGGTCGCCGATTTCCGCTGCAAACGCCATGCTGCGCAGCTCCCGGCCCCGTTCATCGAGCAGGATCACCCGGTCGGCGGGCTTCACGTTTTTCAGGATCAGCTCCCCCTCGCGCTCCTTGATCTGCTCTTTGGACAGGGCGGATACGTTTTTCAGCTGGGGAATCTCTACCAGCGAGAAGGGAACATAATGAGCCAGCCTGGCCGCATACAGCGACAGGCCCTCGCGTACCCACGCGACATCCGTTTTCCCGACGGTGAGCAGAATCATCCGCATATCTTCTACAAAAATAGCAAAGTGGCTCGGATTTTGCAAGTTGGATAACCCGGTATGAAAGCAATTCTCAAGATTGTCGCCCTTTTTTCCGCCCTCCTTCTGGCCGTTGAAGCCCGTGCAGAGGGGGATGATGTGTTTGTCCCCGTCGCCAAATACATCAGTCGGGGCGATGCTGAAAGCCTCACGGCCTGGTTTGCCGACAACCTGGAAATTTCCATCCTTTCCTCGTCCACCGATTCTTCCCGGAGCCAGGCAAGCCGCATCTTGAAGAATTTTTTCAATTCGTATTCACCGCGTTCGTTTGCGATAACCCATACGGCTACTCAGGGGAATTTGAAATATGCCCTCGGAAGATTGAGTGCAGGAGGTGAAGTATTTGAGGTTACGATATTTATGAGCTTTTCCGAGACGGGTTACAAGATCCAGCAATTAAAAATTGACCGTACTCCATAAGTTTTGGCACGGGCTTTGCATTTATGGAAAACCGGTTAGTTTTAGTTAATAATAGGGTTAGAAAAATGGTCGTTTCTTTTCGAAACGGCCTTTTTTTATTACTTTTGCTACATGAAGGTATGTATCCGTTTCATCGCGGCCGTCTTCATTTTGGTATTATCGGCCGTATCCGCCCTGGCTCAGACAACCCGGGTGAAGGGTCGTGTTACCGATGCTTCTACCGGAGAGGGGGTTCCCTTCGTCGCCGTTTACTTCGAGGGAACGACCATCGGCGTATCGTCCGATCTGGACGGCTATTATATGTTGGAAACGCGCGATGCGAACGTGCGGGTGCTGTCGGCCGCGTTGCTGGGGTATGAGACCGCTTCCGTAGAGGTCGTACCCCGCAAATTCACGGAGGTGAATTTCCGCCTGAAGCCGGTGTACGATAATTTGAAAGCCGCCATCGTGAAGCCGGACAACCGGTATATGAAATGGATTTTGCGCAACATCGATGCCGCCAAGGACCGCAATAACCCGGAATTGCGGGACCGCTATGATTGCGAGCTCTACACCAAAATGGAGCTGGATATCACCCATCCCGACGACAACATCAAAAAGAGCACGCTGCTCCGGAAGAATTTCGGGTTTATTTTCGATTATGTCGATACTTCCGTGGTCTCGGGCGTCCCGTATCTTCCGGTGATGATGTCCGAAACGCATTCGCACATCTGGCATCAGCGGGATCCGGAAATGCGACACGAAGAAATCCATGCCAACCGCATCTCCGGAATGGAAGACCAGACGGTGGCTGCCCAGTTTACCGGCAACCTCCACATGAAGGTGAACTTCTACAACAACTACATCAATATTTTCGATGTCGAAATGCCTTCTCCGCTATCGCGGGTGGGCTTGATGTACTACAATTATTTCCTGATCGACAGCCTTCATATCGACGGGCGCAAGACGTGGAAGATCCGCTTCCATCCCGTCAAGTCCATTTCGTCCCCGGCCTTTGACGGGGAGATGTCCATCGACTGCAAGGACTTCGCCCTGCGGGAAATGCATTGCAAGTTGAAGAAGGGAGCCAATGTGAACTGGGTGCGTGACCTGGTGGTAGACCAGGAATCCCGCCTGGTCCAGGATTCCATCTGGTTCTGGAAGATGGATAAGATTTATGCCGATTTCTCTGTCGTGAAAAAGGATTCGTCCAAGATGATTTCGTTCCTGGGCACGCGGCAGAGCGAGTACAGCGAGCCGGCCTTTGATGGCGTCAAGCAGCCGGGCGTGGGTCTGGTAAGCGGCAATGTACAGGTGGCGAAAGATGCCTTGGACAAGGACGAGGCGTATTGGAATGCCATCCGGCCGTACGAGCTTACCCAGAAGGAGCAGAACATCTACCACATGGTGGATTCCATCAAGAACGTGCCGCTGTATCACGATATCTACAATACCATCGATATGATTATCAACGGGTATTGGAAGGCGGGCAAGTTGAGTTACGGACCTTATGCGAAGGTGATCAGTTTCAACCCCTTGGAGGGCGTACGCCTTCAGGGCGGTATCCGGACCACCAAGGAGTTCAGCCGGAAAGTGCGGCTCACGGCTTATGCGGCCTATGGATTCAAAGACAAGGCTTTTAAGGGCGGCCTGACGGGGGAATATTTCTTCAGCGTGGCTCCGATGCGTAAGATCACGGCTACGGTGAAGCGCGACGTGGTGCAGTTGGGCCGGGGCTCCAAGGGCTTTGCCGAGAGCAGTATCCTCTCTTCGATTTTCTCGAAACCGGGAGCGCGCAAACTGAGTCCGCTGAACGAGTATTCCATCAGTTACGAGCATGAATGGAATCCGTCCGTCACGACGCTGCTTTCGCTGGAGGCGCGGCGTATCTTCTCCAACCAGTTCGTACCGATGGTGCGGCCGGACGGGTCGGATATCAATTCCATCGGCATGAATATGCTCCGCATGACCAACCGTTTCTCCTGGGACGAGACGGTTACGCGGGGCGTGTTCGAGAAGCTTTATGTGGCCACGAAGTATCCGATTATCATCGTTGACCTGTCCGGGTCCCTCAAGGGAATCGGCGAGAACGAGTATTCCTTCTTCCGTGCCGAGGGCAGCATCAATTATAAGTTGCAGCTGCCGCCGATGGGTACCTCGAAGATTACCCTGTCGGGTGGCAAGATTATCGGCCAGGTGCCTTATCCTTTCTTAAAATTGCATGAGGGTAACGGCTCCTATTTCTTCGACAAGACGGCCTTTTCCTGCATGGAGTACTATGAGTTTGCTTCCGATACTTGGATCACGTTGTTCTGGGAGCATAATTTCAAGGGTTTCTTCCTGGGCAAGATTCCGCTGTTGAAGCGCTTGCAGTGGCGTGAGAACTTTACCTTGAAGGCTGCCTACGGTACGGTGAATGCCCGGAATGACGGCCGGATGGGCAAGCAGAGCGTGTTCGAAGCGCCTATGCTGTTCCCGGCGGGCATGAACACCCTGGACAAGCCTTATGTGGAAATGGGTGTGGGTATCTCCAATATTCTCAAGATTATCCGTGTAGATTGCTTCTGGCGCTGCACGCACCGCGAACGGGAGAATCCCGTCACCGGCGAGATGGAACCGGTCAACGGCCGCTTCGTCCTCAACTTCGGTCTGGAACTGCGGTTCTAGGACGTCGCTCCCGCCCTATCCTTTGTTCCTGCTTTCCCCATCGCTGGCGGCGTGCCGTCCCGCCACACCTTGCCAGCCCTGCCGTCCGGGCTGCGTGCCGGGCGGCTGCCCTTGCCCTTGTCGTGCCAGGCCGGCACCGGCGACCCCCGCCTGCCCTCACGCACACGGCCGTTCGCTTCGCAGGCACCCCCTAGCCGGGGGTGGCATGTCGCCTCGTGCCGCGCCGGCACGTCCTGCCACCCAAGTCCGCCGCCTTCGCCAGCCATTTTGCTCTCGCCATCCACAAAAACGCCTTTATTTATGGACGGTTCCTCCTTTCAGGTCCTGACCTTCCATGTCAGGGGCTTGTTTCCCGGACAGTCCCCTTCATTTTCCCCTGACCATCCGGCTCTGGGCCCTCCTTCCCGGATAGACCCACCGTTTTACTAGGGGACCTGCCATGTATGAGGCCGTTTTTGAGGCAGGTCATTCATTTTAAGAGGGACCTGCCATGTCTAGGGCCGTTTTTGTGGCAGGTCATGGGGTTATGAGCCGGGGGAGGAGAGCGTTTTGGGTTGAGCTCCCCGGACCCGGCGCGATTGTAGCTGCCGGAGGTGCTTGATTCCGGCGGCGGTGCCGACCAGAAGGCACCAGAAAGGCCAGATCGGTGCCTATCACAGTTGGCGGGAGGAGGCTGATCCGTTATTCCCGCCATTCCCTCCTTTCCCGGATGAACCGATCGTCGGTCCGAATGCCCTGCAAGACCCGATGTATGCCATCGTGGAGAAGGAGTATATCTATGCCGGACCGTTCCGTCTGGTTCAGGAGATGTTCCCTGCCAGCATAACGCTGGAGAGCGTTGCCACGGTGGGCGGCCGGATTGTGAAGAACGGGAATAACCTGCAGCCGCGTTACTTCATCGCTGACCATCTGGGTTCCACGCGGGTGGTTCTGGATAACTTCGGGAACGTCCTGGAGCGTTACGACTACTATCCTTATGGCGAGATTGTTCCAATTTCCGTTGCATCTTCGGGAAATACTGACTATCTTTACACCGGGAAGGAATCCCAGAACGCGCTCTTTGGCATAAACTGGTACGACAGCGGTGCCCGCTTCCAGACTACCGACGGCATCTTCACCGGCATCGACCCCCTGGCGGAGAAATACTACCACCTCAGCCCGTACGCATATTGCGCCGGGAATCCGGTCCGCTTTGCGGATTACGATGGTGCAGAGCCAGTTAAGAAGAATGTGGGTACTGCACAAGGTTTCCGAGATGAGTTTCAAAGCACCGGTGCTCAATCTGGATTAAAAACAGGCAATGCGGCTCATCTCGCGTTACTTGGGTTTTCTGAAACAAGTTTCTCACTTAAAAATGGACGGCCGATGCCGCTTAATACCCAAAGATTCAATGTTTATAAAAACAAATATATCTATACAACAAAAGGAGGCTGGATAGATATGGCTCATTTTATGTTTTATGCTGGTAGAGCATATAAATATAAACAACAGATAGAGACGGCAAAAATGATGTTGAGTGGTTCTCTTTTAACCCCTGAAGAACTCGAATCCCTTGAATCCGTAGCTTCTTCTTCACCTGTTGATATGGCTGTTTCAGATGGAATGCTTCAAGAATTTTCTGACTCTTTTTTTGCAAAGCATTCTGCATATAGTTATGAAGATTTACCCAGCGATAAATTAGGAGCAATTTTTGCGGTATTTCATTTCGATCCAAATAGTGATTTAACACTTGCTGAGCAAATATATTGTTTCCTAGCCGATTTAGGGGCAACCGAACCAATAAATGCACCGAATTATAATGCAATTCCCTACGATGATTCGGGGATAAAATAACCATCCAGAACAAACCATACTGTCAATCCTGTATATGTTGAATCAAAACCATAAGGATATGAAAATAAAACATTGGATATGTTATTGTTTCCTTGTACTTGTAATTCTGACGCTATGTTGGTGGACCTGTGGAGATAAATGGTATCGACATGGTATTCAAAAGAAGGGACGGGAGTATATCAAGTTAATCGAACTCTATCTAGAGAATACGGGGAAAACCCCGTATTCTCTAGATGATCTTCATGCTTTTGGGGATTCCATTTCTTTACCTAAAAGTAATAATTTAGCATACGAAAGGCAAAGCGATAGCACGTATATTCTTATTGCTCCTCTTTCGTTGGATGATAGTTACATCTATTATTCAGACATCAAGATCTGGACCAACACTTTCCGACTTATGGGATGGAAGGATTATGCTCTTGTTTGCGACTCGACTCATTCATTTGACCATATTGTTTCTGGTTATCGGATTCAGTGCTCTCCAATTCAAGAAAATGTGTTTGCTATAAAAACGCCATTTGTTGACACAATTCTTTCTATATCTTCGTTTAAGGACGTACTTTCTCGCGACGAATTGTCTCAATGCCAGTTGGAAGAATTAACTAATTGTCACGCATTCGATTCAATTATTGGCTTTTATGCATCTATTTATAATCCTGATACTGAAACATATAAAATCTTCCTTATTGATTTTCATCTAGACTCTCTTATTATTCACCGACACCCTGAGGAACCCTCGTTTATTCCAGAAACAAACATTTGCGGTGAAATCTTTTTATATAATAACCCAAAAGATAATCACCAGGTGTTTCTTTTGAATCGTAATGGAAAAGAGTATGTTAAAATTAATCCAGACTGTACTCATCTTGAAGTGGGTATGGCTGACGATTGTCCAGATACTTATTCCGCGGAGAAAAGTGAGTTTACTTCATTTTGGACTCCTTCCGGAATCCGCTTAAACATGCATTATAAAGAAATCCTCAAAATCAAAGGGCATTATTCCGAAAAACAGACCCATAAAGATAAAACCGTTCTACTATACCGGCAAGATCCGAATTTTTTTGAAAGATATGTTTTGCAAAGTGGAAAACTCGTTTATTTCTCATTTGGCCAACAGTAACAGTACCCACTGATTCAAAGGTTGCAAATACGGGAAATACTGACTATCTTTACCACCATGGACCTTCTTGGAGAGAAGTATTACCATATCAGCCCCTACGCCTACTGCGCCGGAGATCCGGTGAATTACGTGGACCCGACGGGGATGGATCGTTATCATGTTGAATCTTTAGGGACAGTGACTAGTATTGAACAAAGTAAAGATGTAGTACTTATTTCTCAAAGCGGGGCAAAACTTCTTTATAAGCTAGTGGAGAAGAACAATGGAACAATAATTATTATTCAAGGGAGAAACAGGAAATGAAATTAGTATATTTAATAATTGTTGTAGGATTTATTTTATGTGTCCTCCCGTTTTTTTGTCCCGTTATTGTGAAAACGCCAACCTGGTGTTCACTGGGTGGTGTTGAAGGGGTGATTCATTTATCAGTGGCAGATAGAAATAGTCAATCATTACTAAAAGGGAAACCATACTATTGGGTATGTAGGGAAAATTCTATTGTTAAGGCGCTTAGTGATTCCATTTCCCTAATTCAAGGGGAGGGAGATATGGCCACAGTCGAAAGCGTTATCCATCTGTCAACGATGAAAGAGAATGTGGGAATTGTTTTGGATTCAACAATAATAGGTTTTCAAACAAGAGAGAACGGATGGGTAGAGTTTTCGAAAGAATCAGGTATTCATAGCCTTCTAGAACATTTTAGGCCATTTTACTTACCTATTGTTTTTATTCGCTAGCAAGGCACACAATGTTTCTACAATTACCGGGTACTGTCCGGAGGACTTATCCCTTCGGACAGTATTCTTTTTGTCCTGTTGCGTCTGAATGGTAAAGTAATTTCAGTAGCCTTTCCTAAAACGTACAACCTGCTGAACCTGCCGGCCAGTGCCGTCAAAAACGCCGGGACGGACGATGAACAGACGGTGGAATGGTCCTACCTGACGGACGGGACGAAGATAGCAGCCTATGTTAGTCCATGCGTAGATGTAGCAGTTGATACTGTGGCCGTTGACACATTTACATATTTTAAGTGCTTCGAATCGTTTGGACATAAAAAGGAGCCCACCGATGGAACAGATGCAGTATACAAGAGAGTGTTCTAGTCGAGGATTCCGTTCAAAACTCATACTACCGCTTCTATTTCAGAACGAATAATACTAATAACAAGGCCCGGGATAACCGGACCTCTGTTTTCACGGTATATGGACTCCATATCGAATGGCAGGACTATTTCGCGCGCATAAAGATTTGGACGGGGCAGCCGGTGAGGTCGAAGTGCTCGCGGAGTTTGTTCTCCAGGAAACGCTTGTACGGGTCTTTGACGTACTGCGGCAGGTTGCAGAAGAAGGCAAAGGCCGGGAAGGCGGTAGGCAATTGGGTAATGTACTTGATCTTGACGTACTTGCCCTTCCAGGCCGGCGGAGGATAGTTCTCGATTTCGGGCAGCAGGGCCTCGTTGAGGCGGGCCGTGGGAATCTTCACGGAATAGTTGTTCCAGACATGGGCCACGGCGTCCAGCACATCCATGATGCGCTGTTTCTTGGTGACGGAGGTAAAGATGACGGGCACGTCGTCGAAGGGCGCGAGGCGGCTGCGGAGCGATTTCTCATAATCGCGCAACGTATTGCTGTCCTTGACGAAGAGATCCCATTTGTTCACCACCACCACGCAGGCTTTCCGGTTGCGCTGGATGAGGTTGAAGATGCTCATGTCCTGGGCTTCCATGCCGGAGGTGGCGTCGATCATCAGCACACAGACATCGGCATGCTCGATGGCACGGATGGAACGCATCACCGAGTAAAACTCCAGGTCTTCGCTTACCTTGGATTTCTTGCGCATGCCGGCGGTATCCACCAGCATGAATTCGTGCCCGAACTTGTTATAATAAGTGGATACGGCATCGCGCGTGGTGCCCGCCACCGGGGTGACGATGTTGCGGTCTTCGCCCAGCAGGGCGTTGGTCAGGGACGATTTGCCCACGTTCGGCTTGCCCACGATGGCAATGTGCGGCAGGTCGGTCCGGTCGTCATCGGCAGGCTTTTCCTCCTTCGGAAGCTGGCGCACCACCTCGTCCAGCAGGTCGCCGGTGCCGCTGCCGTTGGCCGCCGAGATGCTCCACACCTCGCCCAGGCCCAGCGAGTAGAATTGGTACGAATCGTACATTTTCTCGCCGGAATCCACCTTGTTCACCACCAGCAGGACGGGCTTGCGAGAACGGCGCAGCAGGTCGGCGATTTCGGCGTCGTAATCGGTGATGCCCGTGGCGGCCTCGACCAGGAAGAGCACCAGGTCGGACTCCTCGATGGCAATGCTCACCTGTTTGCGGATTTCGCTCTCGAACACATCGTCGGAGTTGGTGGTCCATCCGCCGGTGTCCACTACCGAGAATTCGTTACCGCACCATTCGCATTTGCCGTAGTGGCGGTCGCGGGTGACGCCCGCCGTCTCATCGACGATGGCTTGCCGCATGCCTACAAGGCGGTTGAAAAGGGTGGATTTCCCCACATTGGGGCGACCCACGATCGCTACCAGACTCATATTATCGTAATTTTTCGGTTTCGTAGAAACTGCAGCCGGCGCAGGCTTCGCTCACCTCGCCGCCGCAGGCTGTCTTGGACGGACGTTTCCGCCCGTGGATGGCTTCTTCCTCCTCGTGCATGCATTTGATGCCGAGCCGGCGCATGTCCGGGTTCTTGCTCACCTCCGTCTCCGGGAACCGGCCCCGGACGATGATGCCGATGCACATTCCCAGAATGCACAGCAGCAACAGCAGGACGGCGGCAAGCAGGGTTTTCATGCGCGTTTAGAAAATGAATTCCGAGCTGATGGGCTCGTAGTTGTACACTTTCTTGATGATGCGGGCGAAGGTGGAGGCCATGGACACGACGCGAATCTTGGAAGTGTCCTTCGAAGGATCGGTCGTGAGCGGAATGGTATCGGTCACGAAGACTTCCTTCAGGGAGGAGCGGTTGATGTTGTCGTAGGCGTGTCCGGAGAAAACGGCGTGCGTAGCACAGGCGCGGACGCTGGCGGCGCCCTTCTCCATCAGCACGTCGGCGGCCTTGCAAAGCGTACCTGCGGTATCGATCATATCGTCCACGATGACCACGTTCTTGCCTTCCACCTCACCGATGGCGGTGATGTTGGCCACGACGTTGGCGCGCTCGCGGGATTTGTGGCAGACGATGACCGGGCAGGCCAGGTCTTTGGCATAGGCGTTGGCGCGCTTGGCACCGCCCATGTCGGGGGCAGCGATGGCCAGGTTGTCAATGTGGAGGGATTTCAGGTAAGGAATGAAGACCTTGCTGGCATAGACATGATCCACCGGGATGTCGAAGAAGCCTTGGATCTGGTCGGCGTGCAGGTCACATGTCATCACCCGGTCCACGCCGGCGGCTTTCAACAGGTTGGCCACCAGTTTGGCACCAATTGAGACACGGGGTTTGTCTTTGCGGTCCTGGCGGGCCCAGCCGAAATAGGGGATGACGGCAATGACCTTGTGAGCCGATGCGCGTTTGGCGGCATCGATCATCAGCAGCAGTTCCATCAGGTTGTCGGTGGGCGGAAAGGTGGATTGGATGAGGAAGCAGGTGGCTCCCCGTACGCTTTCGGTATAGGCCGGCTGGAATTCACCGTCGCTGAAAGCGGTGACTTCCGACATTCCGAGGTGAATGGCTCCTTCTTCCGCACCGCGGATAGCGTTAAGCTCATCAATGACCTTGCCCGCAAAGTCCCGTGAGGCCCTGCAAGCGAAAACTTCCATTCTGTGCTCCATAAACATTAAAGATTTGCAAGTACGTTTTCGATATATGATAAAATGTCTTCCTTTCCGGCGCCGGTCTGAGCAGAGCTGACAAACATCGGCGGCAATTCCTCCCACTCCTCCAGCAGGATCTGCCGGTCTTTCTCCACCTGGGCGGCCAGCACGTTGGGACCCTGCTTGTCTCCTTTGGTGAAAATGATGGCGAACGGCACCCCGTTTTCTCCCAGGTCGCGGATAAAATCCAGGTCGATCTTGCCGATATCGTGCCGCGAATCCACCAGCACGAACAGCAGGACCAGTTCGGGCGAGGCGAGGATATACTCCCGGATGATGCGGGCCAGTTCGGCGCGGGCCGATTGGGACAGCTTCGCGAAACCGTATCCGGGCAGGTCTACCAGGTACCAGCGGTCGTTGATGAGAAAGTGGTTGATGAGTTGGGTTTTGCCGGGGGTGGCCGATGTTTTGGCCAGTTTGCGGTTGCCCGTAAGCATGTTGATGAGCGAAGATTTCCCCACGTTCGAGCGGCCGATAAAGGCGAACTCGGGCAGTTTCCGACCCGGTTTTCCGGAAATCCGGGTGGAACTTCCGGCGAACGTTGCAGACGATATTTTCATGTCGCTCCCTTACAGTTGGCAAATCGCGATGCAAATATAGTAAAAAAATGTTATATTTGTGGGTATGGAAGAAAGGAATTTCATAGACCTCTTTTCCTTGCAGGAACTGATTCGCGGAGGGGTGGAAGACGCCCTTCCCGGGAAGGTGTGGGTCCGGGCTGAAATTTCCGAGATCAAGGTCAAATCCAACGGTCACTGCTACCTGGAACTGTCGCAGGAAAACGACGAGGGGCTGGCGGCCCGCGCGAATGCCGTCATCTGGCGTTCGCGGTATGCCTATATCGGCCGTTATTTCGAAGCGGCGACCGGCAGCCCCCTTTCCAAAGGGCAGGAAGTCCTGCTGCGGGTGCAGGTGACCTATCATCCCGTCTGGGGGCTTACCCTGACGGTGGATGAGGTGGAGGCCGCGTTTACGGTGGGCGAGCGGGAGATGCAACGCCGGCGTACGCTGGAACGCCTGGCGGAAGAAGGGCTGATGGACCTGCAGGCACGGCTCCGGTTGAATGAACTGCCCTATTCGCTGGCGGTGGTATCGGCCGAAGATGCCGCGGGTTACGGAGATTTCCGCCGGCATCTGCTGGAAAACCCCTACGGCTTCGCCTATCGGGTGGATCTGTATCCGGCTGCCATGCAAGGAGCCGCCGCCCCGCAGTCCATCGCGGGGGCGCTCTCCGCCATCGACGGGGTTCGTCCGGCCTACGATGCCGTCCTCATCCTGCGCGGCGGCGGTTCGGAACTGGACCTGTCCTGCTTTGACGACTATTCCTTGGCCGTGGCGATCGCCCGTTGCAGCGTCCCCGTTTTTACGGCCATCGGACACGACAAGGACGTACACGTGGCGGACCAGGTGGCGTTTACGTCCGTCAAGACCCCTACTGCCCTGGCCGACCTGTTCCTGGATGCGACGGCGGCCGAAGACCATCGGCTGGAAACCTACGGGCACCGGCTGAAACTGGCGTTCCGCAGCCGCCTGGACGCCCTGGAGGCGCAGGTGGACAAATTGGAACTGCGGCTGAAAGCGGGCGATCCGCGCAACATCCTGCGCCGGGGATATTCCCTGGTCCTGGACGAAAAGGGCGTCCGCATCCATTCCGCCTCCGGCCGGCGGAAAGGCGATCACATCCGCGTCCGTTTCGCCGACGGGACGCTGGAAACCGAAGTTACGGAGGTACGACATGAAGAAATTTGATTACCCCGCCGCCGTGGCGGAACTGGAACGCATCGCGGATCAAGTGGAAGATCCCCAAACCTCGTTTGACGACATCCGGGGCCTGGTAGAGCGTTCCCAAAAACTGGTGGACGGATGCCGGAAATACCTGCGGACCGTCCGCGAAACCCTGGAAGAAGATGCGAAAGATTTATGACGAAGACCCCTGGCTGCTTCCCTACAAGGAAGCCATTGATGCCCGACACCGGGCCATTCTGGCCGTGCGGGACCGCTACGCGCCGGACGGACGGCTGAGCGAAGCCTTCAACAACCACCTGTATTTCGGCCTGCACCGCGAACCGGACGGGTCCTGGGTGTTTCGCGAATGGGCGCCGAATGCCGTCCGCATCCACCTGATCGGGGATTGCAACAACTGGAAGCGGACAAAGGCCTATGAACTGTCGCCCCTGGGCGGCGGCACGTGGGAACTGCGCCTGGACGGAATGTTCCTGAGCCATGGCGAACTGTATAAACTCTTTATCGAATGGCCGGGCGGCGGCGGCGAGCGCCTGCCGTCGTACGCCACGCGATGCGTCCAGGATCCGGTTACCAAGGTGTTCTGCGCCCAGGTCTGGGATCCGGATCAGCCCTATGTCTGGAAGTATCCCCGCCCGGCCCGCCGGCCCCATCCGCTCATCTACGAGTGCCACATCGGCATGGCGTCGGAGGAGGGGAAGGTGGCCAGTTTCGACGAGTTCCGCCGCAATGTGCTGCCCCGGGTGGCCGCCCTGGGCTATGACGTCATCCAGATCATGGCCCTGCAGGAGCATCCGTATTACGGCTCCTTCGGCTACCAGGTGTCCAATTTCTTTGCCTTGAGTTCGCGTTTCGGCACGCCCGAGGAGTTCAAGGCCCTGGTGGACGAGGCGCACCGGCGCCATATCGCCGTGGTCATGGATATCGTCCATTCGCACAGCGTGGACAACGAGGCCGAGGGCCTGAGCTGTTTCGACGGGCGCGAGGACCTGTATTTCTACAAGGGCCCCCAGGGCCGGCATCCCGCCTGGGGCTCCCGCTGCTTCGACTACGGCAAGGACGAGACCCGGTACTTCCTCCTGTCCAACTGCAAGTACTGGATGACGGAATACAACCTGGACGGCTTCCGCTTCGACGGCGTGACCAGCATGCTCTACTGGGACCACGGGCTGGGCCGCGACTTCAACGGTTACGACAATTATTTCAACGAGGGCGTGGATACCAACGCCCTGGTCTATCTGGCCCTGGCCAACCTCCTGGTCCGGGAGATCCATCCGGGGGCCATCACCATCGCCGAGGACGTGAGCGGCATGCCCGGTCTGGCCGCTCCCTTCATCAAGGGAGGCATCGGTTTCGGCTTCCGCATGGCCATGGGCATCGCCGACCATTGGATCAAATGGATCAAGGAGAAAACGGACGAGCAGTGGAGCATGGGCGAGATCTGGCACGAACTCACCAACAAGCGTGCCGATGAAAAGACCATCAGCTATGCCGAGTGCCACGACCAGGCGCTCGTGGGCGATAAAACCATCATTTTCAGGCTGATGGACAAGGAAATGTACACGGCGATGAACATCGGCTCCGAGAACCTGACGGTAGATCGCGGCATGGCCCTGCACAAGATAATCCGCCTGGTGACCCTGGCCACCAGCGGAGGCGGATACCTCACGTTCATGGGCAACGAGTTCGGTCATCCCGAATGGATCGATTTTCCGCGGGAGGGGAACCAGTGGTCTTTCCATTATGCCCGTCGCCAATGGTCGCTGGAAGACAACGATTCCCTTCGTTACGGACAATTGCGGAATTTCGATGAAGACATGGTGCATTTGTTTAAAAAACAGGCGCTTTTGGACGATGCTCCTCAATTGATCAAAGCCGACGAGGGTGATCATGTTTTGGTTTTCCGAAGGAAAAACTGTATTTTTGCATTCAATTTTCATCCTACGGAATCCTACACCGGTTACGGAGTAGCGGTTCAGGATGGTTTGTATATATCGGTCCTGGATTCGGACGACAGCCGTTACGGCGGCTTCGGACGGCTCCAGCGCGGGGAGATTCACTGGACGCAGGATGGCCAGCTGAAAGTGTACCTGCCCGCCCGTACCGCTTTGGTATTGATGAAAAAAGTCGATTGACATGGCATATTTGAAGTTCAACAAGGCCGAACTGGTGAATCTGTCTTATTCGCTCAAGCGGGAAATCATTTCCGCGAACAAGACGGGGGCGATTTGCAACACGTCCATCGTTACCTGTAATACGCGCCGCTATCACGGTCTCCTGTCCGTTCCGGTGGATGCGTTCGGGGGAGCGTTGCACCTGTTGCTGTCGTCGCTGGACGAGAGTCTGGTGCTGGGCGGAAAGCGGTTCAATCTTGGCATTCATTGCTATGGGGACATCTATGAACCCCGCGGCCACAAATACATCGTGGATTTCTACCTGGATCCCATCCCCCGTATCGTGTACCGGGTGGGAGAGATTTTATTGCAGAAGACGATCCTGCTTACCCCTGATCACGACCAGGTCCTCCTGCGCTACGAATTGCTGGAGGCCCCGGCCCCGGTGGTGCTGGAACTGAAGCCTTTCCTGGCCTTCCGCAACCTGCACGCCCTTACGCAGGAGAACGCAGATGCCCGGACCGAGGCCGATGAATGCGACGGGGGCGTGTCTTTCTGCCTGTATCCGGGCTTCCCGGACCTGCACCTGCAGGTGAGCGATTCGTCGGCAGTCTTCCACAGCAGTCCCTGCTGGTACAAGGGCATTACCTATTCCGACGAATACCGTCGCGGCTTTGACTGCAAGGAGGATCTCTTCGTTCCCGGCTCGTTCGAGTCGAAGTTGAAACCGGGAGATTCCCTGGTCTTTTCCGCTTCGGTGGACGAGATGAAACATACCCAGCTGAAGCGCCGTTTCTCGGCCTATCAGGCCAAGATGCAGGACGTGGAAAGCTACCATGACCAGCTGGTGCGCTGGGCCGACCTGCTGATACGCGAACGCCATGGCCGCAAGCAGATTACCGCCGGCTTCTCCTGGATGACGACAGGCCTCCTGCGCGAGACCTTGTACACCCTGCCCGGCCTGACCCTCTATGCCCGCGATGACAAGGCTTCCTTCGAAGAGATCCTGGACAACCTGATTGAGGATGAACAGGAACGTCTCTTCCACCGGACCACCCAGGTGGAGGCTCCGCTGCGCCTGGCCGACTGCCTGCAGCAGTACATCGAATGCGGCGCCGACCCCCGCAAGGTCTGGAAGAAATATGGCGCTACCATGATGCGGGTGGTGGAAAGCTACGGCCCCGGCCGCCGCAAAGAGGTGGCCCTCCATCCCAACGGCCTGGTCTGGGCCCAGATGGACCACGTGGCCCTGTCCTGGATGAATGCCTATATCAACGGGGAACCGGTTACCGAGCGTGCCGGTTACCAGGTGGAAACCAATTCCTTCTGGTACAATTCCCTGTGCTTCTCCATCGACATGGAAAACCGGTACGGTCCGAAAGGCAGCGAATTCGTGAAACGCTGGACGCCGGTGCGCGACAAAGCTCGCGTAAGTTTCATGGAGGTGTTCTGGGACCCGCAACAGAAACTGCTGGCCGACTACGTAGATGATTACGGACGTCACATGGACATCCGTCCCAATATGCTCTATGCCCTCCGGATGACGTATTCGCCGGTGGACGAAGAACTCGCCCCCCTCATCCTGAAGGTGGTGGACAATGAACTGGTAACCCGCCGCGGCATCCGCACCCTGTCCCCGCGCGACGCGCGGTATAAAGGGGTTTACGAAGGCACGCAGATCGAACGCGACCTGGCTTATCACCAGGGATGTACGCGTCCGTCGCTGCTGGGCGTCTATGTCGATGTCTGTTTCAAGGTGCGCGGCGCGGCCTTCCTGAACAAGGCCGAGTGGCTGGTGAAGGGCTTTGCCGAAGATCTTTCCAAACACGGCGTGGGCGCCTTCTCGGAGCTCTACGACGGAGATCCGCCGCACGAGCCGCACGGCGCCATCTGCTCGGCGACCACCATTGCCGCCCTGCTCACCGTGGAACTGCGCATCAAACGCTATAAGGAGGAAATGAAATGAGAGTGCTGATGTTTGGTTGGGAGTTCCCTCCGCATATTGCCGGAGGACTCGGGACGGCCTGCTACGGTATCGTCAAAGGCTTGGCATACAACGGGGTGGAGACCCTGTTCGTGATGCCGTCGGCCTCGGGTGACGAAGATACCGAAGCGGCCACCATCATTAATGCGAGCGACGTGCCGGTGGATACGGTTTCCACCTCGGTCGAGGATTTCCTGGACAAGGTTAAATTCATCCATATCGGCACCAATATGCTCCCGTATATCAATCCGGAGGAGTTCAGTTCCATCGTGGAGGAGGAACGCCGCCGTCAGGTGAAGGATTTCCGGATCCAGTACGGCCAGAAATACAAATTTTCCGGGAAATATGGCGCCAACCTCCTGGAAGAAGTGGCCCGTTACGCCATGGTGGGCGGGACCATCGCCATGGAACGCCGGGATGAATTCGATATCATCCATGCCCACGACTGGCTCACGTATATGGCCGGGATCGCGGCGAAGGAACTGACCGGCAAGCCCCTGGTGGTTCACGTCCATGCCACGTCCTACGACCGCGGCGACGAGAACCACATCGACACCCGCGTGCTGGATATCGAGACCCGCGGCATGCTGGCGGCCGATAAGGTGGTGACGGTGAGCGATCTCACACGCGGCATCGTCATCAACAAATACGGGATTGATCCGGCCAAGGTGGTCACCGTTCACAACGCGGTGGATTTCAGCGGCCGGGAGAACCTGCAGGTGGAACGCGGCATCCGGGACAAGGTGGTCACCTTCCTGGGCCGCATCACCTTCCAGAAGGGTCCCGAGTATTTTATCGAGGCGGCGGCGAAGGTGCTCAAACGCACCACCGGTGTCCGTTTCGTGATGGCCGGCAGCGGCGATATGATGAACCGCTGCATCCGCCATGTCGCCCGCCTGGGCATATCGGACCGATTCCACTTCACGGGATTCCTCCGCGGAACGGATGTGCAGAAGATGTTCGCCCTTTCGGATGTATACGTGATGCCTTCTGTCTCGGAGCCGTTCGGGATCTCTCCGCTGGAAGCCATGCGGACGGGCGTCCCGTCGGTGATTTCGCGCCAGAGCGGTGCGGCCGAAGTGCTGAAATATGCCTTTAAGGTGGATTTCTGGGATGTCGATGCCATGGCGGACCAGATTTACGCCCTTCTCCAATACCCCGCCTTGGCAAAGTTCGCCGCCAAGCAGGGCTTCGATGAGGTGAATACCCTCAAATGGAACGCCGCAACGGCGAAATTGAAGAAAGTGTATGAAAGTGTACTAAAACAATAGCATATGAAAAAGTCGGTCTGTCTATATTTCCAGGTCCACCAGCCCACGCGGCTGCGCCTGTACAGGTTTTTCGATATCGGCAAGGATTCCCACTACTATGACGATTTTGCCGACCGGACCATCCTCAAGCGGGTGGCACAGAAGTGCTATCTGCCGATGAACCAGTTGCTGCTGGATGTCATCAAGCAGCAGAAAGGGGCATTCAAGGTGGCTTTTTCGCTCTCCGGCAGCGTGCTGGAGCAGTTTGAGCGCTATGCCCCCGAAGTGATTGATTCGTTCCGCGCCCTGGCCGATACCGGCTGCGTGGAATTCCTGGCCGAGACCTATTACCACTCCCTGGCCTCGCTGGCTTCGGAGGCCGAATTCAGCCACCAGGTGCTCAAACACAAGGCCTTGGTGGAGCAGCTCTTCGGCCAGACGCCGAAAACGTTCCGGAACACCGAGCTCATCTATTCCGACAGCATCGGCAAGCAGGTTTATCAGCTGGGCTTCAAGACGATGCTTACCGAGGGCGCCCGCCACATCATGGGCTGGAAGAGTCCGGACTACGTGTATTCCTGCGCGGAGCAGCCGAAGCTGAAACTCCTCCTGCGGAACTACTCGCTCAGCGACGACATCGCCTTCCGATTCTCGAACAAGAGCTGGAAAGACTGGCCCCTGACGGCCGAGAAATACCTTTCCTGGCTGAAACAGTCCGAAGGGGAAATCATCAACCTCTTCATGGATTACGAGACTTTCGGGGAGCATCAGGCTGCCTCCAGCGGCATTTTCGACTTTATGCGTTATCTGCCGGAGGCCATCACGCAGGATGGTACCTTCGAGTTTGTCACGCCTTCCCAGGCGGCCCGCAAACACAAGGCCGTGGCCCCCATTGAAGTGCCGCAAACCATCTCCTGGGCCGACGAAGAGCGCGACGTAACGGCCTGGCTGGGCAATGAACTCCAGCAGGACGCCTTCAACAAACTCTACGCCCAGACGGAGAAACTCTCTATTTTGAACAATCCGACCCTCTGGGAGGACTTCGGGCATTTGCAGGAGAGCGACCATTTCTACTACATGTGCACGAAATTCTTTTCGGACGGGGAGGTGCACAAGTATTTCAATCCGTACGATACGCCCTACGAGGCCTTTATCAATTATATGAACGTATTGAGTGACTTTATTATCCGGGTGAATGATGCCCTGACGGTCTCTGCGCCGGAGGTCGCCGCGCCCGCGAAAAAGAAGACGGTCACGAGAACGAAAAAAAAGTAAAACGAAAAAAAACGAATGAGTTACGAAAGAATTGCCGTTAACCAGCCCTCCTGGCAGAGCGTGATGGTCACCCGTCACCTCCCGGCCGAAATCAATGGTCTGGAGCGCCTCTCCAAGAATCTGTGGTGGTGCTGGAATGAGGATGCAAAAGCGTTGTTTAAACTGATCGATGAGGATGTCTGGCACCGGAGCGGACACAATCCGATGGACGTGCTGGATACCGTGAGCCTGAAACGCTTCAAGGTCCTGGCACAAGATAAAGATTTCCTGAAAGCCTACAACAAGGTGATGCAGGAGTTCGACAATTATATGGCGCTGAAGGCGGACCGGAAGGATCCTTCCATCGCGTATTTCTGCATGGAATATGGCCTGGACGCTTCCTTGCGGATCTATTCCGGCGGCCTGGGTATCCTGGCCGGCGACTACCTCAAGGAAACCAGCGACATGAATGTAAACCTGGTGGCGGTGGGCCTTCTGTACCGCTTCGGCTACTTTACGCAGGTTTTGTCCTCCCATGGCGACCAGGTGGCCCGGGACGATGCCCAGGACTTCCTGAAGATTCCGGCCGAGCCGGTGCTGGACGCGTCCGGCAACTGGGTCACGACCACGGTGACCTTCCCCGGCCGTACCCTGACCGCCCGTATCTGGAAAGTGGCGGTGGGCCGTACGGACCTGTACCTGCTGGATGCCGATTATGAAGCCAACAGCGCCGAAGACCGCCAGGTTACCTGGCACCTGTACGGCGGCGACTGGGAGAACCGCCTGAAGCAGGAAATCCTGCTGGGCATCGGCGGTATCCGTGCCCTGCGCGCCCTGGGCCTCAACCCGACCATCTATCACTGCAACGAGGGTCACGCCGCCTTCATCGGCCTGGAACGCCTGCGTGAATACATGCAGAACGACCACCTGGACTTCGAGGAAGCCCTGGAGGTGGTGCGCGGATCGTCCCTCTTTACCACGCATACGCCGGTGCCCGCCGGCCACGATGCGTTCGAAGAGAACATGATGCGCCGGTATTTCGGCCATTATCCGCAGCGGTTCGGCATTGACTGGGAGCGCATGATGAGCCTGGGCCGCCTGAATCCCCGCGATCCGGAAGAGCGCTTCTCCATGAGCAAGCTGGCCGCCAACATTTCGCAGAACGTCAACGGCGTGTCCATGCTGCACGGACAGGTGTCCCGCGACATCTTCTCCAGCCTCTACCCGGGTTATCTGCCCGAGGAGCTATATATAAGCTATGTGACCAACGGCGTGCATTATCCCACGTGGACGGCCAAGGAATGGAAAGCCATCCATGCCAAGGTCTTCGGGGAGGAATTCAAGACGCACCATTACGACAAAAAATGTTTCGAAGGCATTTACAAGGTGGGCGATGAAGAGATCTGGAACGTCCGCAAACAGTTGAAGCGGCATCTCATCGAAGTCATCAACGAGAAGCTGTCCGATCCTTCCCTGGGCAACCACTACTCGCCGAAGGAGATCGTGACCATTCACGATACGCTGCGGGACGATGTGCTCACCATCGGTTTCGCCCGCCGGTTCGCGACCTACAAACGGGCGACCCTGCTGTTCAGCGATCTGGACCGCCTGGATGCCATCGTGAACGATCCCAAGCGTCCGGTGCAGTTCATCTTTGCGGGCAAGGCCCACCCGGCCGATGGCGCGGGACAGGACCTGATCCGCCAGATTATTGCCATTTCCAAGCAGGAACGCTTCATCGGAAAGATCGTGTTCGTGCCCGGATACGATATCTGGGTGGCCAAGCGCCTGGTGCAGGGCGTGGATGTGTGGCTGAACAATCCCACGCGTCCGCAGGAAGCCTCCGGAACGTCCGGCGAAAAGGCTGCGATGAACGGCGTGATGCATTTCTCCGTCCTGGACGGCTGGTGGGTGGAAGGCTACAAGGAAGGTGCCGGCTGGGCGCTTCCGCAGGAGACCATGTACAATGACAACAACTACCAGAATGAACTGGACGCCGCTACGGAATACGCCATTATCGAGAACGAAATCGCCCCGGCTTATTACGATATCGATCCGGTCACGGGACGCTCGTCCAAGTGGATCGGATACATCCGCAACACCATTGCGCAGGTGGCCTGCAACTTTACCACCAACCGCATGCTGACGGATTATCTGAACCAGTATTACGACCCGCAGGCGGCCCGAACGGCCGAACTCTGCGCCGACGATTTTGCCCAGGCCAGGAAGATCGCGGCCTGGAAGAAGCACATGCGTGCCGAATGGTGGAATGTTCAGGTGGTGTCCTATACCCAGCCCGATGCTTCTTACAGCCTCTCTCCGACCAATAGCCTGGAGTCTGAGGTGGTGTTGCGGATCGGGGACCTGGATCCGAACGAAATCGGTGTGGAGATTCTCTTTACGACAACCGGGAAAGACGGCCGTCAGCATATTCGCGATGTGGCTGAGTACGAGGTGGTTGAATGCAACGCCGGCGTAGCCCGTTACCGGGCGTCCATCCTGCCGGAGCGCACGGGTATGTACCAGGTGGCAACGCGGATGTACGCCAAGAATCCGTTGCTGCCGCACCGCCAGGATTTCGAGCTGGTTCGTTGGCTGTAAGAGAACGATGATTGTTGCAACCGGTTTTTTCGACGGCGTCCATCTGGGACACCGTCAGGTGATCCGGCAGCTTGTCGAAACGGCTGCGGCCCGGGGGGATGAGAGCATGGTGCTCACCTTCTGGCCGCATCCGCGTACAGTCTTGCAGGATGATGCGCGCAGTCTCCGCCTGCTTTCTACCCTGGCCGAAAAGAAGGCGCTTTTGACGGAATTGGGCGTGGACCATGTGGAGGTCCTGCCCTTTTCGCGGGAGTTTAGCCGCTGGACGGCGCGGGAGTATCTGGAGGAGGTGGTCATCGGCCGGTATGGCGGCCGCGCCATCCTGCTGGGCTACGACAACCGGATCGGTTCCGACGGGCTCGCCCCGGAAGAAATCGCCCGCCTGGCCGCATCCCTTGGCCTGGATGTGATCCGCCCGGAGTGCGTGGCCGGTCCCGGTCCGCTCCGCAGCGGGAACGCCCGCCGGAGCCTGGCGCCGGACACGGCGATCAGCTCCACGCGTATCCGGAAGGAACTGGAAGAGGGCCGGGTGGAAGAAGCGGCCGCGATGCTGGGCTATCCCTACCGCCTGCACGGCGTGGTGGTGGCCGGAAACCGGCTGGGCCGCACCATCGGTTTCCCCACTGCCAATATGCAACTTTACGAGCCGCTGAAACTGGTTCCCGCCAACGGGGTTTACCAGGTGAAAGTGGAGACGCTGGGTCAGACCTATACCGGCATGTGCAACATTGGTGTTCGCCCTACCGTGGGGGCCGGAAACGCCCGTACCATTGAAACGCATATCCTTGATTTTAACGAAGATATATACGGTCTTGACATTACCATCTCCTTCTTGCGGAAGGTGCGGGACGAACGTCGTTTCGATTCCCTGGACGATTTGCGCGCGCAGTTGGAGAGAGACCGTGCATTTTGTTTTCAATAATTTTTTATTTATCTTTGCACAACAGGGTTCTGCACATTTGGGCAGGACTCCTTTTTAATTGTTTGTGCTTTAGTTTTAGTAGCAAATGGCAGACATTCATTATATGACCCAGGACGGTCTTGAGAAGCTCAAGAAGGACCTGGCGGACGCCTTGGCCAAGCGCCCCGAGATCTCGGCGGCGATTGCCGAAGCGCGCGAGAAGGGCGATCTCTCCGAGAACGCCGAATACGATGCGGCCCGCGAAGCGCAGGGGCTGCTGGAAATCAAAATAGCCAACCTGAAGAACCTTATCGCCAATGCCAAAATCATCGATGAGTCGCAACTCAGTACCGAGAAGATTCAGCTGATGAACAAGGTGAAGATCCGCAACTTGGCGAACAAGGCCGTGATGGAGTTCACCATTGTCGGGGAGACCGAGGCGGATTTCGCCCACGGCAAGCTGGCGGCCACCACGCCCATCGGCCGGGCCCTCATGGGCCATTCGAAAGGCGAAGTGGTTGAGGCTCAGGTCCCTTCGGGTGTGATGAAATTTGAAATCCTGGACATTACCCTGTAAGATGGCAACGATTTTTACCCGGATCGCAAACGGTGAGATTCCTTCGTACAAGGTGGCGGAGGATGCGGATTTCTATGCTTTTCTGGATATCAATCCCCTGGCAAAGGGCCATACCCTCGTGATTCCCAAACACGTGGAGGACGACTATATCTTCCACCTGGACGAGCAAACCTATGCCGGCCTGTGGGCCTTCGCCCGCAAGGTGGCGGTGGCGCTGAAGGCGGCTGTTCCCTGCCAGCGGGTGGGCGTTTGCGTGCTGGGCATGGAAGTCCCGCACACCCACATCCACTTGGTTCCGCTCCAGTCCGAGAAGGATCTGAATTTTGCCAATCCCCGTGCCGTCGTAACGCCCGAAGAAAACGCCCGTATCGCGGCATCCATCCTCAAAGAATATGAGAATCTGTAAAGCTTTTGCGGCCGTGCTGGCCGCCATGCTGGTGCTGGCATCCTGCTCGAAAAAGGCGGTGGTGCGCGGAACCGTGGACGGTCTCTCCGAAGGAGAGGTCGTTGTCAAACTATTGGATTTCAATAAGTTTAAAGTTCTTGATACGCTTAAGACGGGCAAGGACGGCAGCTTCTCCTACCGGGTCGATGTCAAACCCGGAGATCCGGATTTCGTGTACCTGTTCCGGGGCGAGACGTCCCTGGCGGGTCTCCTGCTGCAGCGTGGCGACCGGGTAACCGTTCAGTGCGATACCCTGGGAAACTATTCGGTTGAGGGATCGGAGGAAAGCGCGCTCCTGTGCCGGGTAGATACCGATTTCGCCTCCTTCCTGAAGGACTTCGAGGCATCGGAGAATCCGAAGGAACTCACCCGGAAATACATCGCCTTTTATCGGAACAGCGTCCGTTACATCCTGGAGCATTCCCATTCGCTTACCGTGATTCCGGTGCTGTACCGCGAGGTGAATCCGAACCTGCCGATCTTCGGCCAGCGGACGGATGCCATCCACTTCATGAACATGCGGGACTCTCTGCTGACGGTTTATCCCGATTCCCGCTACGTGAAGGCATTGGAAAAGGAAGCGGCGCGCCGGGAAAACCAGCTTTCCATGGCTTATCGCATCATGAATGCCGAGACGCTGGGCTATCCGGACCTGGAATTGCCCGACCAGTTTGGCAAGAAGGTGAAACTGAGCGAGGTAGATGCCAAGGTGGTGATGCTCTATTTCTGGACCGCCGCCGACGCGACCCATAAGATGCAGAACCTGGATGTGCTGAAGCCCGTATATCAGGAGTTCCACAACAAGGGTTTTGAAATCTTTGCCGTGTCGCTGGATACCGACAAGGCCGTCTGGGCCCGTGCCGTGGAGAACCAGAAACTGCCGTGGATCAATGTCTGCGATGGTTTGGGCCTGGGTTCGCCCTCTATCCGGATGTACAATGTACAGCAGGTGCCTTCGGCCTTCTTCCTGGTGGACGGTGAACTGACAGTTCGCGTCTGGAAGAACGAATCTACCCTGCGCAGTGCGGTTTCCGATTTGTTGAAATAAGGATTAGAACAGTTTCTTGCGGCTCACGGTCGCAATGAAATCTTTCAGATAGGACGGTTCGAAGTACGCGATGTCTTCGAACCGTTTCTCGTTCCAGGCCTTGCAGGCGGGGACGAGCATTGAGCCGGCCCTGGGCCAGGCTTCGGCGAAATGGGCGTTGGGATGGGTCAGGACGGGTGCGCACTTGACGGCACCGTCGCCCACGAAGAGGACGGGACCCTCGTCCAGAATCTCCGCAAAACTATTGGCTTCAATGACTTGCGGGCGCGTTTCGGATTGCGCGACGCCATCGGCCGAAAAGACGGCGGTATAGACCTCCATGCGGCGGGCATCCACCATGGGCACGATGTGGCGGCAGCCTTCCGGCAGCAGCCCCTCTTCGATCGCCTGGCGGCAAAGGGTCTCCAGGGTGCCCACGCTCAGCAGGGGAATGCCGGCGCCGAAGCAGAGTCCCTTGGCCGTGGAAACGCCCACGCGCAGGCCCGTGTAAGAACCCGGGCCGCGTCCTACGCAAACGGCGCTGCAGTCTTTAACCTTGAGTCCGCGCTCGTCCAGAAGGGCTTTGACGAAGGGGGCGGTGAGGGCGGCATGTTCACGGGTGCCGGTGCTTTCCCGGGCGGCCACGATGCGGCCCTCTTCGGCCAGGGCGACCGAACAGAGCGAGGTGGAGGTTTCAATGAAAAGGATCCGGGCCATGGCTTGTTACGGGAGAAGCAGTTTCTTGAAGAAGGGGAAAACCTGGCAGGTCAGGTCTTTGAGTCCGGTATAGAGGAAGGAACCGTCCAGGACGGCCGGTTTTACCAGGTGGACCTTCAGGTTCAAAGCATGGAAGAGAACGATGACCACGCCCACGATGATGGCCGTCTTGATAAGGGCGAACACCAGGCCCAGCAGCTTGTCCAGCCATCCCAGCATGGCCAGTTTGAGCACTCTTTCAAAGAGGTTGCCCAGCAGGGAAAGGAGGAAGATGGCTACGGCCAGCACAATCACGAACGCGATGACGTCCATGTAAGTGGGGGAGATGTCGAAATATTTTAATAGCCAAATGCTTAAGGGCTCCGAGAAGTTCCAGGAGAACCAAATACCCACCACCAGGGCCACCAGGCCCATGGCTTGTCTGACAAATCCTTTTTGCAAGCCCAGGACCAGCGCCGGGACAAAGCAAACAATCAGGAGTAGATCTACTGCGTTCATTTGCGAATCAAGTGTAAAATGTATATCTTTGTTGATTCAAAGACAGTGCAAAATTATACAAAATTTATGACATTCAACGAATATAAGGGGCTGGATCTGGTTGCGACCGGAAATGAGATGCTGGAAATGTGGCGTCGGGAAGATGCTTTCCGCGCATCGATGCGTTTGCGTGAAGGGGCCCCGAAGTTCATTTTCTTCGAAGGTCCGCCGTCGGCCAATGGCAAACCGGGCATCCACCATGTGATGGCCCGCTCCATCAAGGACGCCATCTGCCGCTACAAGACGCAGACCGGTTTCCAGGTGGCCCGCCGGGCCGGCTGGGATACCCATGGATTGCCCGTTGAACTGGGTGTAGAGAAGAAACTGGGCATTACGAAAGCCGACATCGGCACCAAGATATCTGTCGAAGAATACAACGCCACCTGCCGCAAGGAGGTGATGAAATATACCGCCGAATGGGTGAACATGACCGAGCGGGTGGGTTACTGGGTGGATATGGACGATCCGTACATCACCTATGACAACCGCTACATCGAGACCTTGTGGTATCTGCTGAAGAAGATTTACGACAAGGGACTGCTCTACAAGGGCTACACCATCCAGCCGTATTCGCCTACCGACGGCACGGGTCTCAGTTCGCACGAACTGAATCAGCCCGGCTGTTACCGGGATGTGACCGATACCACGGCCACCGTTCAGTTCGAGATCATCAAGGACGGCGTCAGCCAGCCTTTGTTCGATGTGGAAGCCCTGCCGGTCTTCTTCCTGGCCTGGACCACCACGCCGTGGACCCTGCCTTCCAATACGGCCCTCTGCGTGGGACCGAACATCGAATATGTCCGGGTCCGCAGCCAGCATCCCTATACGGGTGCCGAGGCCATTTATGTGGTGGCCAAAGACTTGGTAGAGAGCATCTTCGACCCCAAACGCAATCCCGGAACCGTGCTGGAGGGAAGTTTCCTGGGCAAGGAACTCGCCGGCATCCGCTATCATCAGCTGATTCCCTGGTTCAAACCGGTAGAAGGAGAGGCGTTCCGGGTAATTCTGGGCGACTATGTGACCACGGAGGATGGTACGGGTATCGTACACATCGCCCCGACTTTCGGTGCGGACGATAAACGGGTGGCTGCTGCCGCCGGTATCCCCGGCATCATGCCGGTCGATAAGGACGGCAACCCGCAGGCGCAGGTGGACCGCCAGGGCCGCTTCTACCGCCTGGAGGATCTGGATCCGGACTATGTGTCCCGCTTCGTTGATCCGTCATACAAGGAATTCGCCGGCCGTTATGTCAAGAGCGGCTTCCTGAAATATTTCGAAGGGAAAGAGGAAGAAACCTCGCTGGACGTGGATCTGTGCCTGATGATGAAGGCCGACGGCCGTCTGTTCAAGATGCAGAAACACGTTCACAGCTATCCCCACAGCTGGCGTACGGATATGCCGGTCCTGTATTATCCGCTGGACTCCTGGTTCATCAAGGCGACGGCGGTCAAGGACCAGATGGTGGCCCTGAACAAGACCATTGCCTGGAAGCCGGAATCCACCGGAACCGGCCGTTTCGGACAGTGGCTGGAAAACATCCAGGACTGGAACCTGAGCCGCAGCCGTTTCTGGGGTACGCCGCTTCCGATCTGGCGCACCGAAGACGGCCGCGAAGAGGTCTGCATCGGCTCGGCCGCTGAACTGTACGCGGAAATCGACAAGGCGGTGGCTGCTGGAGTTATGCCGTCCAACCCGTTGAAAGACAGTGGGTTCGATCCGGCCGACCTGTCCCTCGAAAACTACAACCGGATAGACCTTCACCGTCCGTTTATGGATCAGGTTTACCTGGTTTCTCCCAGCGGGAAGAAGATGACCCGCGAATCCGACCTGATTGACGTTTGGTTCGATTCGGGTGCCATGCCGTATGCCCAGGAGGGCCTGCGGAACCTCGGCAAGGAGAACTTCGGCGCTACGGCCGACTTTATTGCGGAAGGCGTGGACCAGACGCGCGGCTGGTTCTATACCCTGCACGCCATCCATACCATGATTTCCGGTACGCCGGCTTTCAAGCGCGTCATTTCCAACGGACTGGTCCTGGACAAGAATGGCAACAAGATGTCCAAACGCCTGGGGAATGCGGTGGATCCGTTCGACCAACTGGACAAATACGGGGCCGATGCCCTGCGCTGGTACATGCTGACAAACGCCCAGCCGTGGGACAACCTGAAATTCGATGAGTCGGGCGTGGACGAAGTGCGCCGCAAATTCTTTGGTACCCTCTTCAATACGTACAAGCTGTTCGCCCAATATGCCAACGTGGACGGATTCGACCCGGCCGCTCCCGCGGTCCCGGTGGCGCAGCGTCCCGAAATCGACCGTTGGGCGCTTTCCAAGTTGAATACGCTCGTATCCCAGGTGCTGGCCGCCTATGAGGATTACGATATCACCACGGCCGGCCGCCTGATCCAGGACTTTGTGTGCGACGAGGTGAGCAACTGGTATGTCCGCCTGAACCGCAAACGCTACTGGGGTGGCGAAAAAGGCGCCGACAAGGATGCTGCCTACCAGACCCTTCACGAGATCCTGGTGAAAGTGGCCATCCTGGGTGCCCCCATCGCACCGTTCTATATGGACCGCCTGTACCGCGACCTGACCGGGTCGGCCACGTCGGTTCATTTCGTGCTGATGCCGAAGGTGGCCGCGGAGCAGATCGATGCCGATCTGGAGGAGAGCATGGCGCTGGCCCAGAAGGCCTGCTCGCTGGTGCACTCGCTGCGCAAACTCCATCACCTGAACGTCCGCCAGCCGCTTTCCAAAGTGGTGGTTCCGGTCATCTCCGAGAAGGTCCGCTCCCAGTTGGGCCGTTTCTCCGACCTGGTCCTGGGCGAGGTGAACGTGAAGGAACTGGAATTCATTGCCGACACCACCGGCATCCTCACCCTGAAGATCAAACCGAACTTCAAGACGCTTGGAAAGGTCTATGGCAAACGGATGAAAGAGATTGCCGCAGCCTTCGCCGGATTGGACCAGGCGACGATTTCCGCCATCCAGCGCTCCGACCTGGCCGGCACCGACTATACCCTTGCCCTCCCGGAGGGCGACGTAGTCCTGCATCCGGACGATTATGAAATCAGCTCGGAAGACATGCAGGGCTGGGCAGTGGCGACGGAAGGTTCGCTGACGGTTGCACTGGACCTGGTGGTAACCGATGAGCTGCGTTGCGAGGGTGTGGCCCGCGAACTGGTGAACCGGATCCAGAACCTCCGCAAGGAGAGCGGTTTCGATATCACCGACCGGGTGGATGTGGTCCTTTGCCCGGGTTGCGCGGATGCCGACCTGGAGACCGCCGTGGCCTCTTTCAAGGAATATATTTGCGCCCAAACCCTGGCGCGCTCGCTTTCGATCGGCCCGGCCGACGGCGGCGTTCCGGTGGAATGGGAAAATGGAAACATGATAATCAAAGTAACCCGCTAAACGTTATTCGTTATGGCAGAAGACAATAAACCTATTGAGAAGACCCGTTACAGTGACGAGGAACTCGCCGAATTCAAAACCATCATCCAGGGAATGCTGGAAAAAGCACGTGCCGAGTATGACACGCTTCGCCAGGTGGTGATGCACAATGGCAGCAATGACATCGAGGATACCACGCCGTCCTTCAAGACGGTCGAGGACGATGGCGCCTACCAGCTTTCCAAGGAAGAAGCCAGCCAGCTGGCGCAGCGTCAGTACAAGTTCATCCAGAACCTGGAGGCGGCGCTGGTGCGGATCGAGAACAAGACCTATGGCATCTGCCGGGTAACGGGTAAACTCATCCCCAAGGAGCGGTTGCGCCTGGTTCCTCATGCCACCCTTACCGTAGAGGCGAAGGAGATGTTGGCCAAGACGGGTGGCAAATGATGAAAATCGGCAAGGGGAAGAAGCTGCTCCTGCTGGGCATCCTGCTCGTAGTGATAGACCAGGTCATCAAGGTCCTGGTCAAGGTAAATCTGCCCATCGGCGGAGGTTTCCATGTTATCGGAAACTGGTTCCGCATCCTCTTTATTGAAAACGAAGGGATGGCTTTCGGCATGAAATTCGGCGGCGCAGTAGGGAAATTCCTCCTGTCGTTCTTCCGGGTCTGCCTCTTCGGCTTCCTCTGCTGGTGGATTACCCAACTGGTCCGTCGCGGTACGCCCAAAGGCGATGAAGCCGCCAAGCCGGTTCCTACCGGCGTCCTGGTGGGGCTTACCCTCATCACGGCCGGCGCGCTGGGCAACATCCTGGACAGTTTGTTCTACGGCCAGCTTTTTACCGCTTCGGGTCCCGATACCCTGGCTACCTTTGGCGGGAGTTACGCGCCCCTGATGTTCGGGAAAGTGGTGGACATGTTCTATTTCCCGCTTATCGATACCACCTGGCCCGGCTGGTTGCCCTGGATTGGCGGCACGCCCCTGCGCTTCTTCGAGCCGGTATTTAATTTCGCCGACAGTTGCGTTACCATCGGCGCCTTCTACTTGATTCTGTTCCACTGGCGTTTTTTTGCCAAAGAAGAATAAATCACTATCTTTGCACCCATTAAAACGGAGAGTTGGCAGAGTGGTCTAATGCGGCGGTCTTGAAAACCGTTGAGCTGCGAGGCTCCGGGGGTTCGAATCCCTCACTCTCCGCAAAAAGGAATGCAGCCGGTCGCGCAAGCGGCCGGCTGTTTTTGGCTTCCGGTCCGTCGAAAGCTTGCTTTCGTAAGGGCCGGAAGACGAAAACGGCCTGTTGGCCCGAAGGGCCGACAGCTGCATTCTATGCTTTGCAGGACCCCTGGCCAAGGGATGTCGGAGGGCGCAGCCCGACGAAATCCCGGAGGAAGAGGGATTACTTTTGGCCGGTAATGGTCTCGAAATTGTTCTGAACCTCTTTTCTCAAGAGTTCAACCAGCGGCTCCTGTGACCTCAATATTAAGGATATGAAGAAGAAAGGGAGACAACCACCTTGTCTCCCTCCTGAGTATTGATGTCGAACGACAGATTCATTACATTTGAATGCTGAATGTGTGTTCTTTTTTCTCAAGAAGGTGTTTCCGGGCTTCTTCCTTTTCCTTCTGAACCTTCATAACAAAATCAAGGACCTTCTTCGGAGGGTTCTCGATAATAATCCTATTCTTGGTCTTTTCCATAAGCCTTGACCTTTTCTGCAAATGTAAGGTCTTTAATATTAAAAAACAAATTTAACAGTAAAGACTAACCGGTAGTGCAAGACGCTCACGCCAATATCCTGATACCATACTCCAGCCTTGAAACCCAAACGGAAACCATTATTGGTGTTCAAATTATCCTGCCGCTTGATTCCGGAGATGCCTTGGATAGAATACTCATTCCTTAAACTGGTTGTTCCGAAGGCGGGGATGACGAAAGCGCCTGCCTTCCAGTTTCCGAATTCCCTGATATAGGTAGTGGAAATTGTGCGTACTGAGGATGTTGATGCTGGCTTCGGATGCCTTGACCGGGGTATAGAAGTCATCACCCCTGCGCTCCCATGTGATCTTGATGGGCGACACTCCGGAGAAGGTCATCTCTTCCGATGGCCCGGTATAGCCCCGCTGGGCGATGTCACACCGCCAAGTGATGCCCTGGTATTTGGAGCGCATCTCTGCGTAGTATTTGAGTCCGAACACTGCCATCGTACATTCCTTTTGCGGGTGTAAAGGTAGAGGACAGAGCAAGTTTCCAAGTGAGACATTGTCGCAGTCTTGGAAATTTCGTAAATTTGTCAGTTAGATAAATCGGGATTTGAAATGAAGAACTACTTTATCAGAGCAATTGTTTCTGCGGTAGCTTACACTATCGTGTATTTGTTGCGGGATCTTATCTTCGGGAAGGTTCATTCTTTCTTTGAATATGTAGTACAGGCCGTTATTTTCGGTATTCTGTTTGGTCTGTTTAGTTATCTGGATGATAAAGGTTGGAATTCGTGGAAGAAGGTAGCTGACTTGTTTAAGCGAAAGAAAACTGACGTGTAAATTCGAATTTATCGGTGAGATGAATAACCGGTAGTGCAAGACGCTTGCGCTCCCGGTCGTGTTTCCCGGAGGAAAGAATAAGCAAATAAGACCTGCGGGCCTAAGACGCGGCCCGCTTGATGACGATGAAGTCGTCCTCTCCTGGCATGAAAGCCAGACCACCCCACGATCCGTGGATCTGATCCATGCTGTCAATGAATTCCACAACCCCTTCCCGGCCTACGTAGGAGTGGTCGTAGGGATCGTCCAATTTGGTGATTCTGATGGTGTCGCCAACCTTGACACCATGCGGTAAGCGTTTCTGTGCCTTCTGGAAAAAAGTCTATAGAAATTATTTCGCCAAATAAGAATAAAATGCTATATTCGTGGCGGAATAATTTTCGAAGCCATGAAAGACCGAATCATAGGAAGAGAGAGTGAGAAAGAAGTATTGACCTCTTTGTATCAGTCAAATAACGCTGAATTCCTAGCCGTATACGGAAGACGGCGTGCAGGCAGAGGTTTATCCTTGGCGGACAGGGGGAGAAGGAAAGACTGACGGCGCACAAATTGATATGCTCATCGACCGGGCTGACAGGGTGATGAATGTATGTGAAATCAAGTTCTCCAGAAGCGAGTTCGAGATTGACAAGAACTATGAAGCGGACCTTCGCAGGAAAGTAGACGCGGTATTGGAGCACACCAAGAATCGCAGGACTCCCATCATGACACTGATAACCACCTATGGGCTAAAATATAACATGTATAGTGGTCGCATCCAAAAGGTGGTTGTTATGGATGATTTGTTCCGGGAGGAATAATCTTTGGAGCATCCTTCTCAAGCCAGTTGAAGAAAGCAGCAGTTCTTTGTTGAAAACATTCTCCAGCAGGCCCATTGCCCGCTTCAGGTCCTCGTACTTTTGCTCGGAAACCACGTTGCGGTTAACCACATAGCCATGGCGCATGTATTCCCTTAAAATAGAAGTGGACCAAATCCTAAATTTGGTGGCCTGAACGGAATTAATCTTGTATCCGACAGAGATGATTGCATCTAGGTTGTAGTACAGAACTTTGTCCTCAGAAAGGCCTCTGGCGCCACTCTGCGCGGTAGTCAAAATTTCTTTGACAACGTTGTAAGTTATTGATTCATAGATGGGAAACTGGCCGTGTCTATAAAATGACTACTCAATGCTTGAACGCGGTTTTTTGTTGACGCTTTGCTACGCCGTTTGGCGGATGGTGCCGAAGATGGCGAACATGTAGAGCCACAGGGTGGCGAGCAGGGTAATGCCGGCATAAATGGGGAAGAGAAGCTTCCAGCCGAAGCGGTTCATCAGGAAGCCGGTGGGGATGCTCAACAGGAAAAACCAGATGAAGCAGGATACCGAAATGAGGCTCACCATGGAGTCGCTCATGCCCAGGTCGTCCTTGACATAATTGGTAGAAATACCCACGAGGTCCACGAAGCCCATGATGAAAAAGCCGAACATCACAGGCAGGATGGCAGAGAACAATTGATTGTTCTTTCCCATATATAATTACAACAACTTCTTGCGCAGGTTCAGGATCATGTCATCCACCATCTCGTCGAGGCCGAAGGTGGGCTTCCAGCCCCACTCGGCGCGAGCGCAGGAGTCGTCCATCTTGTCCGGCCAGCTGTCGGCGATGGCCTGCCGCACCGGATCCACCTCGTAACGCATCTTGAAGTCCGGAATCCGCTTCGTGATGGCGGCGCGCAGGGTTTCCGGCTCGAAACTCATCGCCGCGATGTTGAAGGAGTTGCGGTGCACGAGTTGGGACGGATCGGCCTGCATGATATCCACGGCCGCCTGGAGAGCGTCCGGCATATACATCATGTCCATGTAGGTTCCGGCGGCAATCGGGCAGACGAATTCCTCGCCCTTGACGGCCGCGTAGAAGATTTCCACGGCGTAGTCCGTGGTGCCGCCACCGGGCAGGGTAATGTGCGAAATCAGGCCCGGGAAGCGCACGGAACGCGTATCCACCCCGTATTTGTTGTGGTAGTAGTCGCTGAGCAACTCGGTAGCCACCTTGGTGACGCCATACATGGAGCGGGGCCGCTGGATGGTATCCTGGGGCGTGTTCTGGTGGGGCGTTTCGGGACCGAAGGAGCCGATGGAACTGGGGGTGAAGACGGCACAGCCCTTTTCGCGGGCAATCTCCAGGATGTTGATGAGGCCGTTCATCTGGATATTCCAGGCCATCAGGGGTTTGCGTTCGGCTACCGCGGAAAGCAGGGCCGCCAGGTTATAGATGGTATCGATCTTGTATTTTTCGACCGCTTCGGCGATCTGTGCCCCGTTGGTAACATCTACCACGGCACTGGGACCGCTTTCAAGCAATTCTCCCTTCGGTTCAGCACCCGGGATATAGCCGGCGACAATCGTTCCCTCCGGCAGCATGCGGCGGAGTTTCATCGTGAGTTCGGAGCCGATCTGACCGGTCGAGCCGATAATCAGGACATTTTTCATTTTTACAAATTTTGCGGTACAAAGTTACATTATTTTAACGGAAAGATCATTTTTTCTTGTAAATTTGTGAGATGTAAGAAAGTTTTGTGTTTTGAAGATATTATTTGTTTGCAACAACGCCTTTAACAAAGGCAACGGTCTGACGACCTCCCTACAATGTACGATGAAGGGGCTGCAGGAGAGAGGTCTGGAGGTCCGGCTGATGGCGGTAGAGAATGCCGATCCTTCCGGTCCCCAGGCGGATTATCCGTTGAAGCACTTTGTGATCCCCATTTTTGAGCCCCTTATCCGGGCGAACAGTTTTTCGTTCGCCAGAACCGACCGGGCTTTGATCCGCGAGGCGGTCCGATGGGCGGATGTCATCCATCTGGAGGAGGCTTTCCCGCTGCAGGTGGCGGTCTATAAAGCTGCACGGGCCGAGGGGAAACCCTGTGTCTCTACCTTCCATGTTTTCCCGCACAATATCCTGGCCAATCTGGGATTCGGGAAAAGGAGCCTGCTGGCTCCCCTCCTCATCGGGTGCGCGAACAAGTTTGTATATAACCGCTGCACGGACATCCAATGTCCCAGCCTGGCGGTTCGGGACTATCTGCTGGCCAGCGGTACCCGGGCCCGCCTGCATGTCATTTCCAACGGAATCGAGATTCCGGCGGAACCGCAACCGGTAAAAGCGGTAAATCCCGGCGATGTGATCGATATTCTGTGCGTGGGGCGTCTTTCGCGGGAGAAATCGCCCGAGACCCTCTTGAATGCGATGCGGTTCAGCAAATATGCCGGTCGGATCCGCCTCTATTTTGCGGGGAAAGGACCCAAGGAGAAGAAATACCGGAAGATGGCGGACCGGCTGATGAAAGCAGGCGTCCTGAAACAGGCACCGGTATTCGGATTCTATTCGTCGGACGAGCTGGCTACCCTGGCGGCCCATGCCTATCTGTACATCCACTGTGCGTGGGTGGAAGTGGAGGGCCTTTCCTGTCTGGAGGCCATGCGGGAGGGACTCGTCCCGGTTATCGGAGAGGGTCCGCTCATCGCCACATCGGCCTTCGCACTTTGCCCGGAAAGCCGGTACCCGGAACGGGACAGCCGGGCGCTGGCGCAGCGGATCGACTGGTGGATCGAACACCCCGAACGCCGTAACGAAGCGTCACGAGAGTATGCTGCCGCGGCCCGCCGGTACAATCTGGAAGAATCTATCGGGCAGTTGGTACAGCTGTATCAACGCGCCCTGGATCCTCAGTAGCCGATGCGTTCAATCGTTCCTCTTTTGCTGCTGGTTTTGCTGGCATCCTGCTCCTCGGCCCGGTATGCTACGGGGCCGGATTCGGAGCGTATCCGGGCGATGGAGGGTTTCCGCGGCCGGATTGAAGCGGTGGAGTATCCCACGGCGGAAAAGAATCTCTCCCGGCGCCGGATGGTGGTGTATCTGCCGGCATCTTACGCGACGGACAGCCTGCGCCGCTATCCTGTCCTGTATCTGCTGCACGGGGCGCGCGGGAACGAACTTACCTGGCAGGAGCGAGGCCAGGTCTTTTCCTGCCTGGATTCGCTGGTATCGGTGGGTGAAGCCGCGGAGTTTATCCTGGTCCTGCCCAATCTGAATAATTATTTTGGCGACAAGGATTACAAGAATGGCCATGCCATCAATGCCACCCGGGCGTTCTGGACGTTGGACGGCGAGGCGGAGAGCCATTTTGTGGATGAGGTGGTGGCCTTGACGGACAGCTTGTTCCGGACCCTTCCCGATAAAGCGGACCGCGCCCTTGCGGGCATGTCCAGCGGAGGGCTCCAGAGTGTTTACATATCGGCCAATCATCCGGAAAAGTTCGGGTCGGTGGCCTTGTTTTCCCCTTATTTTTACCCCACGGTCGCGGCCCTGGGGCATCGGGATTTCTACGGGGGCCTGTGGAAGAAACTGGCGGTCCAGTTCGCGGACCTGCCTGCGGTGGATTATGCAATCTTTATCGGCCGGCATGACATTTTTTATCCCCATGTGCGGAACATCGACCGCAAAATGACGAAAAAAGGGTATCCTCACCTCCTTGTCGTAACGGGGGGCGGACACAAATGGACTTCCTGGCAGGCGTTTTTTCGGCAGTATGCCGCATCCGTTTTCCAGTGATTTTTGTTAACTTTGTAGCATAACACATATAACCATGTACGGAAAATTCCAACAGCATCTTCAGGCCGAACTGGCTTCCATCGAGGAAGCGGGCCTGTACAAGCGTGAACGCAACATTGCATCGGCCCAAAGTGCCGAGATTACCCTTGAAGACGGCTCCAAGGCCCTGAATTTCTGCGCCAACAACTACCTGGGCCTGGCCGACAGCCCCCGCCTGATAGAGGCGGCGAAGAAGGCCATGGATGAGCGTGGCTTCGGGATGTCCTCCGTCCGTTTTATCTGTGGTACCCAGGACCTGCACAAACAGTTGGAAGCCGCTGTTTCCAAATTCTTCAAGACCGAGGATACGATCCTGTACGCGTCTTGCTTCGATGCCAACGGTGGCGTGTTCGAGCCCCTGCTCACGGCCGATGATGCCATTATCTCGGATTCCCTGAACCACGCATCCATCATTGACGGCGTGCGTCTGTGCAAGGCGGTCCGCTATCGGTATGCCAATGCCGACATGGCCGACCTGGAGCGTCAGCTACAGTTGGCCCAGGCCCAGCGTTTCCGCATCATCTGCACGGACGGCGTGTTTTCCATGGACGGCAACGTGGCCCCGATGGACCAGATCTGCGACCTGGCCGAGAAGTATGACGCCCTGGTGATGGTGGATGAGAGCCATTCTGCCGGTGTGGTAGGCCCCCGCGGCCGCGGCGTGGCCGAGCAGTTCAACTGCTATGGCCGGATCGATATTTTCACGGGCACGCTCGGAAAGGCTTTCGGCGGCACCGTGGGCGGTTTCACCACCGGCCGGAAGGAGATTATCGACATGTTGCGCCAGCGTTCCCGTCCGTACCTTTTCTCCAATTCGCTGCCGCCGATGATCGTGGCCGCGGGTATCGAGATGTTCAAGATGCTCGAGGAGAGCGATGCCCTGCATGACCGTCAGCAGGAGAATGTGGCCTATTTCCGCGAGAAGATGATCGCCGCGGGTTTTGATATCAAACCGACCCAGAGCGCCATTTGCGCGGTGATGCTGTACGATGCGCCGCTGAGCCAGAAATTCGCCGCCGCCATGGCCAAGGAGAATATCTTTGTGACCGGATTCTATTATCCGGTGGTTCCGAAGGGCCAGGCCCGCATCCGCGTCCAGCTGAGCGCCGCCCACACAAAAGAGCACCTCGACAAAGCCATCGCTGCCTTCATCAAGGTGGGTAAAGAATTGGGCGTAATCAAGTAAGTGGCTTCCCCTGACGCCGAGATGATCCCTTACTCCGCATAAAGGCCGACCAGGTTGAGGATGACCTGGGCGGCTTTTTCCATGCTTTCTACGGGCACGAATTCCATCTTGCCGTGGAAGTTGAGGCCGCCGGCGAAGAGGTTGGGGCAGGGAAGGCCTTTGAAAGAGAGGTTGGCGCCGTCGGTGCCGCCGCGGATGGGTTGGATCTTGGGCTTTACCCCCGCCATCTCCATCGCCTTCACCGCCTTGTCAATGATGTGGTAATGCGGCTCCACCTGCTCGCGCATATTATAATATTGGTCTTTCACTACCAGATTCACCGTCCCCTTGCCGTACTTTTCGTTCATGAAACCGGCCACCTTGGCCATCATCTCCTTGCGGGCCTCGAACCGGGCGCGGTCATGGTCGCGGATGATATAGGCAAAATCGGCCTCCTCCACGCTGCCCTTGAAAGAAATGAGGTGGAAGAATCCTTCATAGCCCTCCGTGTGTTCCGGCCGGGCCAGGGTCGGGAGCATGGATTGGAACTCCTGGCCAATCAGGATGGCGTTTTTCATCTTTCCCTTGGCGTAGCCCGGGTGCACATTGCAGCCCTGGACGTGAATCTTGGCGCTGGCGGCATTGAAGTTCTCAAACTCCAGTTCGCCCACTTCGCCGCCGTCCATGGTATAGGCATAATCGGCCCCGAAGCGTTGCACATCGAACTTGATTACGCCGCGGCCGATTTCCTCATCGGGCGTAAACCCGATCATGACGGGACCATGCTTGCATTCGGGATGCGCCATGATGTACTGCACCGCGTCCATGATTTCGGCCACGCCGGCCTTGTCGTCGGCCCCCAGCAGGGTGGTGCCGTCGGTGGTGACGAGGGTCTGCCCCACATAATGAAGCAGTTCGGGGAACTCCTCCGGCTTCAGTTGCAGGCCGGGAACGCCTTTCAGGGGAATGGCGCTTCCGTCATAGGCCGGGATGATCTGCGGCTTCACATCTTTGCCGCTGGCATCCGGTGCGGTATCGACATGGGCGATGAACCCCACGGCGGGCACGTTTTTTTCGATGTTCGAGGGGATGCTTCCCATAACGTAGCCGAACTCGTCCAGCGTGGCCTGCACGTCCATCTGTTTCAGCTCCTCACAGAGCAACTTCAACAGGTTCAACTGCTTGGCCGTAGAAGGCTGGCTGTCGGAATTCTCGTCCGACTGCGTGTCCACCGCCACGTAGCGGAGGAATCTGTCCAGTAACTTTTCCATTTTATTTCTTGTCTATTTTCATCGATGCATACAGGGTATAGGCAATCAGCGCCAGGTAAGGGACGATGGCCACCGCCTCGCCGTAGCGTGCGTTCCAGCCGGTCAGGAAAAGATCTACGTTCGCGAACCGGAGGATGGCGCTCACCACGCCCATCAGGGCGCCGCCGGCGATGAAACCGGAGGCGATGAGGGTGCCTTTCTCGCTGCGTGCGGCGTTCACTATCCCGTCCTTGGAGCGGCTGCCCACATACCAGGCGATGGCGCCACCGACCACCAGCGGCAGGTTCAGGTCGATGGGGATGAACATGCCCAGGGCAAAAGGCAATGCGGGTATCTTGCAGAGGGTGAGGACGATAGCGAGCGCGGCACCGATCCCGTACAGCAGCCAGGGCGCGCCGCCGCCGCTGAACATCGGCTGGATGACGGCTGCCATCGCGTTGGCTTGCGGGGCCACCAGGGCCCCATCGCCCGTAAACCCGTAGGTTCTGTTCAGCACCAGCATCACCCCGCAGACGGTTACGGCCGAAACGGCCACGCCGAGGAATTTCCAGCCTTCCTGCTTGCGCGGGGTGGAACCGATCCAGTAGCCGATTTTCAGGTCGGTAATGAAGGAACCGGCAACAGAAAGGGCCGTGCACACCACGCCACCGATGACCAGGGCGGCCGCCATGCCGGCGTTGCCTTTCAGGCCCACGGCTACGAGGATGAGCGAGGCGATGATGAGGGTCATCAGCGTCATGCCGCTCACGGGGTTCGAGCCCACGATGGCAATGGCGTTGGCCGCCACGGTCGTGAAGAGGAAGGAGATGATGCCCACGATGACCAGCCCCACCAGGGCCTGCCATACGTTGTTCACGACGCCACCCAGGGCAAAGAAAGCGAAAATGGCCAGCAGGGCGATGACGATGCCGAACACGACGGTTTTCATGGGCAGGTCCTGTTCGGTGCGGGCGACGCTGTTCTGGGAGGTCGTTCCCTTGTGGGAGAACTCGTTCACCGCCAGGCCAACGGCGCTCTTGATGACACCGAACGACTTGATAATGCCGATGATGCCGGCCGTGGCGATGCCGCCGATGCCGATATGCCGTGCGTACCCTTTGAACAGCTGGTCGGGGGTCAGGTCAAGGCCGAGCGTAAAGTTCGTCAGCGGGATGATGACCAGCCACACCAGCAGGCTGCCGCAGCAGATGATAAAGCTGTATTTCAGGCCGATGATATATCCCAGGCCCAGCACGGCGGCACCGGTGTTGAGTTTCAGCATCACCTTTACCTTGTCGGCGATGGTCTGGCCGAAGCCGACGACCGTCGTGGTGATGGTCTCGCCCCAGGCGCCGAAGGTGGCAATGATGAAGTCGTACAGACCGCCTACCAGTCCGGCGGTCAGCAGGGTCTTGGCACCGGCTCCGCCGCCCTCGCCGCTCACGAGCACCTGTGTGGTGGCCGTGGCTTCGGGGAAGGGATATTTGCCGTGCATTTCGCTCACGAAATATTTCCGGAAGGGAATCAGGAACAGGATGCCCAGCACACCGCCCAGCAGGGACGACAGGAACATCTGCCAGAAATTTACCTCTACACCTAATATATAGATAGCGGGCAGGGTGAAGATGGCGCCCGCGACCACGGCGCCGGAACAGCCGCCGATGGACTGGATGATGACGTTTTGTCCCAGGCCGTCCTTCTTGCCCAGGGCCGTGGTGAGACCGACGGCGATGATGGCGATGGGAATGGCCGCTTCAAATACCTGTCCCACCTTCAGGCCCAGGTAGGCAGCGGCGGCCGAAAAGAGCACCACCATCAGGATACCCACCGCTACCGAATAGGCGGTCACTTCCTTAAATGTCTTTTCCGCTCCCAGGATGGGATGGTATTCTTCGCCGGGTGCCAGCTCCCGCTGTGCATTCTCCGGCAGGGAAATCTTTTGTTTCTCCATACGGATCTATGTCTTTCTATACAAATATAGGTATTATCTGTGTCAAAGTGTCGAAGTGGACAAAAAAAGTGATTTTTTTTAAAAAAAAGTTTGGCAGAATAAAAAAAGTGCGTATCTTTGCAGCCCGTTTCGAAAGAAGCAGGAAGTTCATTGAAAATACTGGAAAAGACAACGAGGCGATACGCTGCGCGAGCAGCCGTATCGAAAGACAAAAACGAAGCGAATTGCAACAGA
>OCTW011606770.1_pt1 | contig 45227 bp, 44 predicted proteins | sample 1539671 | NCBI WGS metagenome assembly OCTW01 (sample SAMN02144230, study PRJEB22623) | gut metagenome | biome: sheep rumen | host: Ovis aries | place: New Zealand
GATAGGCTCACGTCGTACTTCTGTGTAGGCATAATCGTATCGTGTTGTGTATGACGCAACAAAGGTACGAATATTTTTCATTTTATACAATTTTTAGATGTTACAAAATACTAGCTATCAATAGTCTTTTAGTAGCACTTTTTTTATGTTATTCTCCCCCACCCCTGACCCCTCCCCATGGGGAGGGGAGAATTGGGAAAGAGAAAATCGGGTTTTGACGGAAATATGCGGTTTCTTTACTGCTGGATGCGAAAAATTCATTAACTTTGCTGAACAATCGCAAACTACATGAAAAAAACTGCATTTACTACGATTATTGCCTTTTTATGCGGCCTTACTGTTTGGGGCGGCGAAGTGGTATGGTATGATGGGAGCACGCCCGTGACTTATTGCGTGGAAAGCAAAGTTACACCTGTGGTGGATATCGCCATCGATATGTTTGCGGGTGATATTCAGTTGGTTACGGGACAACGTGCTATTCAGCGGAAGCAGGGTGCGAAGATCTGTATTTATGAACTGGATAAGGCTGATGGGGCGACGGTGAAGAGACTGCGCTCCCGGGGCATTGCCGTGGACAGTGTCATCGGGCGACACGACGCTTTCTGCATCCAGGCCATTGAGGGTCGTATCCTGGTGGTCGGCCAGAACGGACGGGGATGTGCCTACGGTATTCTCGAACTCAGCCGTATGGCTGGGGTGTCGCCATGGGTGTGGTGGGGAGACGTTATCCCCGAGAAGAAGAATCGCCTGGCGGTCGCTGACAATTTGAGAAGCATACAGGCTCCGTCGGTGGAGTACAGGGGTATTTTCATCAATGATGAGGACTGGAGCCTCCGCAACTGGGCTTGGAAGACTTTTGAGCCGACAGGACAGTTCGGTCGCATCGGGCCGCGCACCTACAAAGAGATTTTCAAATTGCTCCTTCGCCTGCGGGCCAACACCATCTGGCCTGCCATGCATGGCGGGACTCCGGCTTTCTTCGCTGTGGAGGGCAACAAAGAGGTGGCTGACTCATGCGGCATACTCATCGGGACCTCGCATTGCGAGCCACTGCTCCGCAACAACGTGGCAGAATGGGACAGCAAGGAGCGGGGAGCCTACAACTACATCACCAACCGTGAAAAGGTGAAGCAGTACTGGATCGAACGCTTGCAACAGGTGAAAGGGTCGGAGGAACTGTTCACCATCGGCATGAGAGGCATCCACGACGGATCAATGGAGGGTGTGCACACCGCCCAAGAGAAGTTGGATGGCCTGCAACAGGTGATCAATGACCAGCGAGAGTTGATTAGGAAATATTTTGACAAGAATATCGAGCGTGTGCCACAGGTTTTCATACCTTACAAGGAGGTGCTGGAGATCATGGAGAACGGTCTGGAGGTGCCCGAAGACGTGATGCTGATGTGGTGCGACGACAACTATGGCTACCTGACCCGACTGAGTGATGAGCTGCAGCAGAAGCGCAGCGGGGGCGGCGGTGTGTACTACCACCTGAGTTACTGGGGGCGACCGCACGACTATCTGTGGCTCACCACCACGCAGCCCGGACTCATCTACAATGAGATGAGGGCGGCCTACGATCACAATGCCCGCCGGCTGTGGATCGCCAATGTGCATGACCCGAAAGTGGCGGCTTATGATCTGGAACTCTTCCTCGACATGGCCTGGAACATCGATGCCGTGGGTCCTCAAACCATCCGGCAGCATCTGGAACGGTGGTTGTGCACTCAGTTTGGTGAGCAGGCAGGCCACCGTTTGGCGCCGGCCATGAGCGAGTTCTATCGTCTCTGCAGTATCCGACGTCCGGAGTTTATGGGGTGGACCCAAGTGGAGTTGGACAAGAGGATCTACCCCCGAGGCCGGTCGCAAGTGACTGACACCGAGTTTAATCCCAAGGCATTCGGCAATGAGCTGGAACGCTATCTGGCAGACTACGCAGCCATCTGCAAGACTGTGGATGAAGTGGAGCCGACCATCCGTCGGGAATTGAAAGACGCTTTTTTCGCCCATGTGAAGTATCCGGTGCACGCAGCGAATGCCATGGCCGTGAAAATGCTGGAGGCCCAACTGGCCCGGTCGGGATACCTCGGGCAAACCGAACTGGCCATGGAGGGACGTGAGGAGCGGATGCTGCAATCCGCAGCCCGTTCGCTGGCCGCCTACCGTGAGATACAGCAGTTGACCGACCACTACAATCATGGGCTTGCCGGTGGTAAATGGAAGGGTCTCATGAGCATGATGCCACGCGACCTCAATGTGTTCAATCCCCCTATCCTGCCCTATCTGCCCCCTGAGGGATATACCGCTACGCCTGGCAAATATGATGCGGATGCTGTGAAGCAGACCGATGTCATAGCCCGCAACGCCAGCGAATACGCCTCGGCCACGCCAGGAGCGCAAGCCATCCAGATGCTGGGGCACTCGATGAATGCCGTGGCGATACCGAAGGACGGAGAACTGGTTTATGAGTTTGAGAGTCAGCAGGAAGGCAAGGCCACGCTCTACACTGCCATGATTCCCACGCAGCCCAATGACAAGGGTGACCTGCGCTATGCGGTGCAGATCGACGATGGGGAGCCTGTGGTCATCTCACTGAAGACGCCCTACCGCTCGGAATACTGGAAAAAGAGAGTGCTGCGCTGCCAGGCATTGAAGGAGACCCCAGTATCGATAGACAAAGGGAGACACACCCTGCGCATCAAAGCCCTCGACGACCACATCATCGCCGACCAGTGGATGCTTGACTTCAACGCCGGGCGGGCATTCTACGTCATTCCCGCCGGTCGCTGACCCGTCATTTGACCCTCAGATGTGTGCTGCCTTCCGGCATCTTCACAGGAACGGTGACGCCAGGCATGGATATCTCGCTGGTGAAATCAGCGATCTTGTTCTCTGTCGCGTCACTCTTCCCATCCACGCTACTGGGGTTGCGCTTGAGCGCATAACCTTCGGGAAGGATATAGTCGCCGACGATGAAGTAATGGTTGGTGATACAGGTCTTGCCCTTCTTCATGTCGGACCTGTTGGTGTCATAAGCCAGATGACCGACCTCCACGCTCGACTTGATGAGTTTGTCGATCGGAGCATTCATTTTGAACTGCAGGAAAGCAGGGATATCAATGTCACACTTTGAGCGAACGGTAGGAATACTCTCCTGGAACACCCAATCGTAGAGGAATGTCGGGCGCGGACTTGTGATATTGTATTGATACTCAATAATGCTTCCAGCCTGGACATTGGGCACGACCACATGGATGACCTTATAATTCTTGTCGAGACGCTCCTTGGCAAAAGTACTGACATCGATGTTTCTTTTCTCCACTTTTCCTTTCTCGTTCTTTGTGAAGACCCTGACTTTCAGGTCCGACAGTTCATCGAGAATGATCTTATTGCCGTCTTCTGAGTCAAAGTATGTGATATCGATATTGGCGTGCCCGGCACCTTCGGGTTTCAGGATCTTCGTACGCAGCTTTACCTCATAATTCACCAGGGTATTGCTCTCATCGATTTGATTCTTGCTGAAATCCGTGATATTATCAGAACCGAGACCAGAGTCACTCTGATTGAAGTTGGACACTTGGTCGGAGAGCCGATATGTCACCTTCATCGTCTTACAAAGGATGATGGCATCAGCATCGATGGCGTCGCCCCAGCCTTTGAAGTCCCATTCCAGATTTGAGGGCTTGCCGAATTTCTCATTAGGCAACTGGGCATTCACCGAACTCACACAAGCAGCCAAAGCGGCTATTAACAATAATTTCCGAAAAGAATAACTCATAGTTTCCATGATTTTAATCGATTGATTCCGCTCCCACAAGCGATTTTTAATGATTGGACGTAAAAACGGCCATGATGTAAAGTGCATCATGCATGGTGACGCACGATTTGATGCAAAGATAGAGGTTTCCAGAAACAAAAACAAGTATCTTTGTATATTTTTTCTATATTTGCAAAAATCAATGCCCCGGCATTATCGTCTTGTCGAGCGTGAACGTGAAGTCATTGTCTCCGCTTTCATGGGTCACAGGCCGCATTGTTGTCTCGCTGATGCCCGTACCTGTCGGAAGCGGTCACAGTGAGTGTCATGCCACTTACCAAGTCATCCAGATAGTCTTCCGTTCCGTCAGTGGGTAGACCTTGATTCTGACGCTGATATCTTCCTGAAGTGGTCATTTCACATTATGCTGACCACCACGTAGGAGCACCTGGATAAGTCGTTCTTTCTCCTGCAGCAGCATCTCCAGATTTCGTATTCGTTCTTGGAGAATAGTCGAATCTGTGGTGTTGATTTCGCTGTTGAGGGCTGCGATGGAAACGGCGTGTTCTATACGAGCTATAATGTTCAGTATTCCGAGGATGATCACATTGTTGTTAATGGTGTTAGACTCGATTGGCTTCCGGCGTTTGATTTGGATTTCGGGACGCAAGAAAATGAGACATCATGTATATAGATAAGGACATGTTCGGCAAGTACGGTCTGTTCAGCATGAGCGGCGAAGACTTGAGAAGCCTGGGCGACATGATCCAGGGCGCCAGCATAGAGGATCGCCGCAGGTTCCATCCTGTACTGGCCCAGATCAGGAAGGAGGTAAACCATGAATCTGAATGACAGGGTTGTCGTCAGTGCGCTGGCCACTGGTACCGGTGAGTCGCCCCATGGATGGATTGACGATGTGTATGAGTTCACGAGAGAGACGTTCTACTCCGTAAGATACGACGGGCCGACCGCTGATGGGCGGACTGGCATCACCTTATCCAATCCGGGGTTGATGAGTCCGGAGTAATGATTGCCGCCGACTCCAGCTGTGGATGATTTATAAATCTATTGTCGTTCCTGGAGATAGGTTGGCGGCGGCGGGTTCCCGTGTCCTTTGAAGGTAAACACGGATTCCGTTTATTTGCGGAAAATATATTATGGCAATTCGAAAGGGCCCTTGGCATAGGACCAAGGGATGCGCCGGAGACCTGACAGGGGAATAAATCACCACAGCCCCAGAGATGATTTCCATTGCCTACCATATCCTCCTCTGCAGGGGTGGCCGCCGCCATGGTGACCATCCCTTTGTTTTTTGTCTCAGGTTAAGACACGGCCGATGCTTATCTTTGTGATGATGATATGTATAGATATTGAATACCGTCCCCGCTGGTGGCCCTTCATGCGCAGGGCAGCGGGACACTGGAGAAGAAACTGAAGGTGAGCGTGAAGGAGAGCCGACGGGACTCCAACCATTACATCGGCTTCAACTTCCGCCGCTATGGCGTATTCGTGGCCTATGGCGTGGGCCGTGGATGGATCCGCCAGGGAGGAACAGTTGTGCGGGGCTCCAGGGTGAAGAAAGGCAGTGATCTCGAAAAGCAGCTGAGAAACAAAGGCTACTCCAAGAAGGATATCAGCAGCTATGTGGTGGCGGGGAAAAGAAAAGGCTCAAGATATGAGAGAAAGCCTGTTGACTGGTTTGACTCGGTGCTGCTCTCCCACATGGAGGAACTGGCGACCATAGCCCAGGAATACTATGGCGACTACAGCATGGAAAAACTGGATGAGATGGTCAGAAGAATGACTATCAGTAAAGAAACAGGAAGATCGTCGTGATTTCTTCACACATCGATATCATTCTTATAGAAATAGTAACATATCGAGAAAAAAATAACAGCGGAAAAGAATGTCAGCATATCTGTCTATATTTTGATTTTATTTATAGAGACATCTTATCAAATAAAACTATCACTTCATGGATAAGAAAGTATCAAGAACCATCAGGCTCTATCTTGACGGCAAGCAGATTGACGGCACCACCCGACATAGGCTGAAAGGAGGTGAGGGATGAAGATTCTTTCAGAAAAAAAGAAAGAGGCACTTTTCGATGACCTCATGATACTTTCCCTCGTGGCCAGTGAGAGCACGAAGAAAATGATGATGGGCGAACGCCCCGACATAAAAGACCTCATAAGGCAACAGCGTATCATCATTGAGCGAAGTTGCGATGTTGCTTATATCCTAAAAGGAATGTTCGGGATAAAGTTGGCACAAGCCATCCACGTCAAATACGACGAAGGAAGGCTACGGAAAGAACTGAAGCTCGAAGCGAAAAAAGACAATCTCGACCATGAATCAGAGAAAGGAGGTGAGGAATGAAAGTTTTATGGTTATTTAGTAGATAATTTGGTTTGTTTTAGTCAATCTGTTGTTTGAAATAGGTATTAGTGTTTTCACCGCCGCCCCATCCGAGAGGACAGGGCGGCTCGTTGTTGATGGCCAGCCCGTGTATAGTTTTTCATTAGAAAGTTAAAACGCACCATTGTAGCAAAAAAGTTACAATAATATTTGGCGGTTTGTAACTTTTTTGCTACCTTTGCATTGTCAGAAATGACAAAGCGTTCATTTACTATTTTATTCTTATGACAGTCAATGAATTGACAAAGAAGCTGAGGAAAGCAGGATGCTACCTCCTTCGTCATGGTGCCCGGCACGATATCTGGTACAGTCCTATCACTGGGAAACAGACTCAGATTTCAAGGCATGGAACTGAAGAGGTCAAGCCGAAGACCCTTCGAGGAATCTACAAGGTGTTACTCGGGCAATAGCCCGGGTAATACCGTTCCCGTTCAAGAATAGGGAAAGGATGGACGCTTTTAAAAGGATATAACGGAGTATTGAGATATGAAAAGGAAAGTCACCGTATCATTCGAGACGATCAGCGCAGGATCTTTCTCTTGCATCATGGAAGACGAATTTGAGAAATTCGGTCTTATAGGATATGGGAAGACCGCGCGTGAGGCAGAAGCCGATTTGTTTGTCGCGCTCAGCGAGACCAGGGAAGACCTGGGCGACCGTGAAGTGCCGGTCATTGAAATAGGTTTCCGTAAATTTGACGTCGGTGCTTTCTTCAGCTACTATCCTTTCTTCAACATCACACAGTTTGCCAAGTTCGTTGGAATCAATGCCACGCAGATGAGACAGTATGCCAGTGGTGCCCGGCGGCCGACGAAGCAGAAGAAGGATGACATCAACCGCGCCTTGAGCGGCATTATAGAGACTTTATCAGAAGACAGTCGTGCTTTCTGCATCGATTGACGTCATAAAGTAAATTGAACGCTTTACCCCCCCCGATGCGTGAGCACCGGGGGGATTTTTATACCAGGTCTGAGCATGCCTTCAGGATGCACTGGTTGATGAAATCGGCCTTCGATCCCTCGACCTTCGAGAGAATGTCGTGCACCTCCCGGGTGGCACGGAAACCATAGTAATGCACTCCCTTGCGCTTGCGGCCGGCTCCTTCCCTGGCACCGCCCCAGCCCTCTTTCTTGTCGGTCTTCTCAATCTCTACGTGAAACTCCATAATGTTAAAAATTTGATGGTTTGAAAAAAAGGTTGTATATTTGCAAAACAAAACCCGGAGTGGGAGGGTTTCCCCTCCCTTTGGTATTTCAAATCCAGATTCTAAATCTGATTTTGATTTTCCAAATCCTAAAGAAAATTGCGGTTTCCATAAGACTTCGGGTTTTTGTTTTTTTCCTACTCTTTTCAAGGTTTTCGGAATCTCCTGTGTCAATCACTTTTGACATTACAAAGATACGAAATCTTTTTTGAAAAACGCAAACAAAATCAAGACTATTTTGCAGGAAAAGTGCTTTTTTCAGATAGATTTCGTTTGTGTGCTTATTATTATTGTTAATTAACTTTGAAATTTGCATTTTTCGTTTTAAATTTACGGCGAGAAATAACACGGAAGATGACTATATTGTAAAGACTGTCCCCTAAAAAAACAACCATGACCAATTTTGATAAACGCAAATTAACCGAGTTGGTCTTGTATATTTTGAACAAGACAAACGGGCTTGATTACTATCATGTATTCAAGATAATCTATTTTGCCAACATTGCTCATCTTGCTAAATATGGGATGCGTATAACAACAGACGTCTTTTGTGCTCTTCTTGATGGGCCTGTTCCTTCCGTTCTTTATGATAGCATAAAAAAAGGAGTCTATCGTGACAGTGAATTAGAACAAATGATCAATGATACTGTCATCAAGGGAAATGATGACGCTTGCTACATGTGGGCAGCAAAAAGACAAGCTAATCTTGACTACCTTTCACAATCCGAGATAGCAGAACTTGACAAGTCTATCGAAGAGAACAGGTTTCTTTCATACACTGAACTAAAGGACAAATCACATGGAGCAGAATGGCAAAGAGCATATTATAGTCATAATCCAGGCAGGAAGATAATGGATGTGGTTGGGATGGCAAAGGATGCGTCCGCCTCAGAGGCCATACTTGATTACATTAAAGAAGATCTTGAAATTGAGAAAGCCTTGGCATGACTACTATCGGTGATTTATAAGGGAAACAGGCTGATGAGTTGGCAAGAAGTTCTCTTTCTGTTGGTGCAGTCTCCTTCTTCCATCAGGTCGTTGATGATCTGCCTGACGTGACGCACCATGGTGTCGAGTGTCCGCTGGATGTCTATCGCATCGAAGCGGTTCACCACCTGCCCATCGTGCCATTGATGGGACAGGACACGGATGCCGGTGGCGAAATAGAGCGTTCGCCGCTCCTGGGAAAGGCGGATCTCCACCGCACCTTTTTTCCGCGGTGAAGCCTTTTTCTTGCGGTCGAAAATCAATTTGACGTAGATAGGTTTCATATTTTTAACAAATGGGGAAAACATTTTTTGTCGATGGGGAAAACATGGGAAAACATTTCCACCCGATGACACCCGATGTTGCCCGATAATAACTGATAGGATTTTGAGTACAGTCCATAATATAATATATTGGCTGTCAAGAGGTTGTGTTTTTAAGTATTTGAAAATGAGCACAAAAAAAGAAGCTGTCTTGTGAACACCTTCTTATCCTATAGCGGAGAGAGGGGGATTCGAACCCCCGAACCAGTTTCGCCGGTTACACGCTTTCCAGGCGTGCCTCTTCAGCCACTCGAGCATCTCTCCTTGTTGCCATTATGTTTCGGGGTGCAAAATTAGAGAATTATTATCGAAAAGACGAATTTTTGGGCAATTTTTTTCATCGGGGTTGCAAAATTACTGGTTTCGGAGTCGATGCACGTACTTGACGGGCGCCTCGCCATCTGATTTGAGCACATCGGCGAAAGTCTGTGGTGAAATGGTGACTGGTCCTGCCATAAACTCCGGAATGTTATAACATTTGAGATACTCACGATGGCGGGCGGGGTCTTCCTCTGGCATCTCAAACGGTTTGCTGCCCTTTCCGTCTTTGTCGATATGGGCGATAAACGGGCGGGTGTATCCGCCGTCATCACGACGGGAGCTGAAGATCACCCATCTGCCGTTGCTTGACCAGGAATGATAACTCTCCGTATTGGAGGAGTTGATCTCGTCCATCGCCCTCACTACCCCACTTTTCAGGTCGATCATCCAGAGGTCGGCATCACGGTGCCAGATATGGAAACAGCCATAGCTCCCCAAGGTGAACATGAGGAATCGTCCGTCGGGGGAGATTCTCGGCAGAGTCGCACTCTTGTCGAGCGAATCTGCCCGGAACACCAGTTCACGAGGTCCAAACTGCCATGTGTCGGGATCGAAAGACATGCGGTAGAGGTTGTATTTCACCTCTTTGGCCCTCCGTATCACCTCCACCTCATGGCTGGTCGTGTCCTTGAATTCGAAATGCGCGCTGCAATAATACAAGGTCTTGCCATCAGGAGCCCAGAAAGGGAATACCTCAAACTCATCGGGATCATTCTGCACATTGGTCACCTCATTGCGGTCAATATCGTAGGCGATGATGTCGCTGCCAGAATCGAAGACCTCGATTTTGTTCAGGTCTCGGGTATGGAACACCTGGTTGGTATGGTTGGTGGAATAGACAATCAGTTTCAGCCAGGGATGCCATGCCGGATAGACTCCGGCTGAGAGGATAGAATCATTCTTCATGTTGATTTTCCTCACGTCGCCATCGTAGGCGATGATCGTCCCACCATGGTTCTGCCGGGCATGAAACTGCATTCTATCCGGGCGAAACTGCTGGTAATTGTGGCAGTTGATGCATTGTCCTGACTCCTCGGTGCTGCAGAGCATATTGCTATAGATGATGCTCTCGTCGTAGTTCTCGAGGCTATGCTGATTGATGGAAAGTTCCTCATAGGTGACATAGGACGGGGAAATGACCCGATAGCTGACATAAGGGTCGATGCTGTCGGGAGAGACGGTGATATGGAAAGGCTGGAAGCGCTTCCATCCCCCGTCGTATCTGGCAAAGACCTCCACTTGAATGTCTTTTCCCTGAGCTTCGGCAGTGAGCTGTTTCCACTCCTCTACAGGAGGCTGTGCTTTCTCACCCCCGCACACGATATCGTGCTGACCAAACGAGTATCGGGCTACCATTTCCTGGGCATCATCGTCCATTTGGAATGAGAGCGGTGAGATATTGACGGGTATGGTGACATCGATGTAATCGGGATAAATACGTGGACGCTCACTGCTTTGTGAGAAATTGTCGGGCACGCTCACCCTGCTGCAAGCCGCGAGTCCGACAATAGCCATGCCCACAAGGATAGCACGGCAAAGAGAGATATGGTGTAGGTTACGTCTCATGGTCATAAGATGGATATGTGACGCCGTTGTGTGGCGAAATTCAATACATTTGTTGATCACGGTTGAGGAAATACTCGAAATAGAAAGTATGGCCGAACTCCGGCCGCATGAGGTCGCCGAGGATTTCCTCGCTCATTCCGGCATTCTGCTGGGCACGGGCCATAAAATTGTCGTAGGTGCGCTTCACCACCTCGTCAAACGGCATGTGGCTGATGTCGACGCCATTCTCCAAATGTCCATAGAGATAAGCAGCCTCCTGATAGTGGGTGGGTACGTGCTGCCCAGGATGAAGATTGACGTATTGGAAGAATTTGGGCCAGAACATCTGGATGTCTTTCATCCAGAGCGCTGCGATCAAGGTCTGTTCCTGAAGTATGGGGTCATCGCTGTCGATCATCACCAACTGCCGCATGAGGAATGACTCCACGAGGTTGTTGTCGCTGTTGAGCACATCACCATGCCCCATCATGTGGAGCACGAAGCCATAATCCTTGTCATTGCGGATCTCCTGAGGATGATCGAGGAACCGCTCTTGCTCCTCCGCCCATGACCGGTAGAACTTCGTGTGTTTCATCAGGTTGATGTATTTGCGAGCCACCTGGTATTCACCATTGACAATCGAGCATCGGGTGAGGTATTTGAGATACTCCACACGGCATCCGCCCTCCACGGCATCCTCAAGGCACCACCTGTAGCAGAAATTGGGCTGTCCATAGTGATAATAGATGGCTTTGCCCACCACCTGGGTCATACGGACAGGCAATACCGTATTGCTGGTTTTGGAACCGGAGCGGAAATGATACATCTCGTCGCCGATCCGTCCGAGCCGTGACAAAGCGAGGTTTTTCATCATGAGAATAGACCGTGTGGGTTCCTCCTGCAAATCAGAGGCCTCTGTGATGATCCCATCCCAGTCGGAGGATTCCAAACAACGCTGCATGGCCAGTTCCTTATGGAAATTGTAATCCTTGTACCAGAAATGCCATACCCCCCAAGCCAACAAAGCCAGCAAGCCCAACTGCACCACAAGCGACATCCAGGGGCGCTTGCTGTCTGCCGCAGGCTGATGAGGTCGGTAGCAGAAAGCCAGAACCACATAAAAAGCCACCAAGAGATAAAAGGGGATGTAATAAGCAGGGAAACCCTCTACCAGGCGATAAAGCGGCAAGGCAGCCCAGTAGATATTCACCAGATTGGTCTGGCAATATACATAACGATAGCAGAGCAGCGGAACGGCGAGGATGAAGACGGCAGCCACTACCGTACAGACCACTCTCTGACTGACAGAATGGTCAGTCAACCGCCAAGCCAGCAGTCCCATGAGGAAGGCTGCAAGAAGTCCGTAGAAGCCCATCAGAGGATAGCCCACCACCACGGTGAGGACGATGAACATCGGGCGCAACAACCAGCGAGAAGGCAACAGCCGGAAAAGCCACACCATCGCCACTGCCACCAACATGCCAACGGTGGCGACAAAGAAGTGACCACGCAATTTGAGGTAATAGATCCAATACCCCATATCAACATCGGTGATCAAGAGCAGAGCCACGGGGATGAGCAGCACCACGCCCCATCGCCAGGGAATGCGGAAAGCCATCTTGGTGAGCACCACCAGAATCCCCCACCCCACACATAGGAGGGCAGCCCCCATCCAGGGGAAATAGAAGAACTGCGTGAGATAACAACCGATCCAAACCAGCATTCCCCCAGCCACCTCCATCTGTTGCTGGAAAAACATCGGAGTATCGAGGAAGAGGTTCAATTCCTGAGCTTTCCACAGGAAGTCATTCTCATAGACCATCAGGCATGCGAACACAGCGCAAATGGATGCGGCGATGACCGCTGGCGGTATCAACTTTTGGATATTCTTCAAGACTGTTTAGATTTTATGATTCACGTCAATTGATGATGCTTGCAAAATTAGGCAAAAAAAACTACAAAAAAAGGACAATGCAAAAAAAAATTCAAGTTCCTGTCACGGAACTTGAATTTCTTAGCTTAGGAGGCGTAGCGCCAGTACCATTCGCGGAAGCTCTCGTAGAACATCTCGTTGGCACGGCTGTAATAATTGTAGATACCGGAGATGCGGCATCCCAACCGGTCAGCCAGTTCGGCACTCGACGTTCCGTTGCGGCGCTCCAGGAAGACGGTCTTATAGACCTTCTTCCACCCCCGCTGCTCAATAAAGTCCTTGATAAAGGATTCTCTGACCTGTTCCACCTCGGCATTGCTGAGGTTGACGCCAAAGACATCACCAAACAGGTTGTCGTTGGTATAGTCGGCGATCTGCTCACAGGCACCATTCTGATCTTCCGTCGAGACACAGACCTTGCGGCCGTTCTTGTCCGTCAGCACGTAGTCCTCATACGGACTGTTGGAGCGGAGCACCTTGTCCTTGAACTTGATCTCCGCCTGCTTGCGGATTTTCTTGTACCCGTCGGTATCGACATGAAGATCGTTCATGATCTGGACGTCGGTCTTCTTCTCGACATAGATATCGACAAGCAAGTCGTGGGTCTTGCCGGCAGGCATCACATCGTCGATGATGCACTTGCAGCTCTCGGGCGAGAACTGATTGAGCGTGATGACCGTGTTATGCGGGGTGCGCTCGCGGCGGATCTTGATGTAGCCCAAAGACTCCAGGTAGTTGACCATGGTGTGGAAGGCCACGGTATAGAGCCAGGTGAAGAAGCTGTACTTCCCGCTGACGGTCTTCAGGGGAGTCCATTTCCCCTCGTCCCAAAGTTTCTCATACATCACCGTGGCGAAGTCAGACTCGCTGACCTCAATGCCATAGCTGTAGCGCATGCAGTCGATAACGAAGTGCATGATGGGAGCGAAGCTGTACTCTCCATCAACGTTTTGGAAAAAGAACTGGAAGCAGTAGTGCTCACTGTTCATCAAGCTCATTGAGATATAATTGGCCTCCTCTTCATAGGAGGCGAACTTGGGCGTTTTCTTCTGAGATTTCTCCATGATTTTATTATAGTAAGTTGTTGTTGGGGTGTGATGAAAAAAAAATCCGAACATCACTGGTTGCTGTGAATGTCCGGAACTTCTGTAGATGGTCTAGTCGTCTTCTATTGAGAGAGGTGATGATTCAACCTGCTAATATCCAACGAGTTTGAAAGTTCCGAATTAGAGTTTACGTACGTTGAAATTTTGATTTTAGATGAAGAATTAGTTTTTGATGCTACTTTTTCAGTGTGAGGATAAGTTTTGAGGTTAGATTTCTCTCCCAACACATTGGCGAGAGGCAATAACAAAGTCCGGTTCGTATTCAGGACAAGGTCAATAGATTTTGAATCCACTGGCCGGTCGCTTACCAAACCTGTGGATTTCGTAGTTGTCTTAATCAATAAACTATAGCTAATACGCATTTTCCAATACCTATTTTAAGTAAGTTACTGATTCTCTATAACATTTCCAATCTTGAAAGAAAACTGCATGATTATGCGTCTCTCAAATTTCATTAGTAACTACAAAATTAGCAAAAAAAGAATAAAAGACGTATATAAATAACGAAGAATTTATATTTGTTTGTATTTGTTTGGTTTCGTTAACAGGCCTGAACCATTGATGTCCTATATAAAAGAGGTAAAGGTCACAATGGAAGAACGGTCACAATAAGAGCGACCTGGTCGGGTCGCTCACAGATGTATATGGATAATAAAGAGCCAGCGTTCAACTCTTACAATAATGTCTCGCACACGAGCAGGTTCTCAGCGCACTTCAAACAATTGGATGAATCCCGTCATCATGAACACTTTCTTGATATCATCGCTGATGTGCTCGACAATCACCTTTCCTCCTTTGGCAGCCACCTCTTTGCGAATGGCAAGGAACAAGCGAAGGCCTGAACTGCTGATATATTGCAACTGCTCGCAGTCGAGGATGATCTCCTTGTCGGCATTCTCCAGAAGCGGGACGATATCCTGCTGAGCCTTGACGGCAGAAGGAGTATCAAGTCGGCCGATGATAGCGGCAGTCAGTCCACCTGGATGTTCTTTAATGTCAATAGTCATAGTGCCTGTATTAAAAATATCGGAAAGACATGCCCTCCAGCAGGAGGGCATGTCAAGCTATATCAAAGTTGGTATTTATTTAATCAAAGCCTTGCGGGCAGCTTCGATCTTGTCCTTAGCCTCGGCCATCTGCGACTTCAGTTCGTCGACAGTGCTGGCATTCAGTGACTCGAGAGAAGCGAGAGCCTCTGATACGGGCTTGATATCGGGATCATACTCGCTGAGACGCTTCACTGCATCGAGAATCAGGACAATGCGGTAGCTGACGTTGGAGGCAGCTTTGTCGTCAAAAACGCTGAGGAACTTATCAGAGTTCTGGTTGATGGCATAGAGCTGCTCAATCAGAGCAGATGAAGCGAGCTGCCAGAAGTGGTTGATCCGTCCATTCTCGTTCATGGCATCATAGAGCGCGGAAGTAGTCTCGAAGATGTCACCAGCATTCTCGATCACCTTGAATGAAGGATCATTGATGTCGGCCGACAATTTAGCGATAGCCTTGTCATAGTCTTCTGTAGGCATTTCATACAGAGCGGCAAGTTTCTTGTCGACTGAGAGAGCACTCAGCACGCGGTATTTCTCGGCCAAGGTGGTGGCTTCGTCGGCCACTGCAGGACTAAGCAGATACTCAGGCTTGACTTGCTTCTCCTCCTTAGTCAGAGAGAATGTGCTACCCTCCTGGATGAAAGGCAACTGCTTGAGCTGGCCCAGCTCAGCTGCGATGCTGTCGACATGCACCTTGATGCTGGCCTCGATCTGCTCTTGCTCGAAACTTTTCTCTGCGGCAGTGTTCTCTGCCTGATCGACTTTCTTTCCTCCGCATGCAGCCAAAGCGATGGCCACAAAACCGATAGCTAAAATAGATAGTTTCTTCATTGTTTTTTGGATTTTGTTTATGAATTTGATGATTTAATGATATATATTCTTAATAGACTGCAGGTGAGACTTAGATAGATTTACCATTTTCTCTGCAAAAATAGACAAAAGTTTTAAGAAAACCGCTTTTCCTCAATTTCTTTTTTGTTAAAATTCAACAATATTTATTATCGAGGAGTTTTTCTGACATATTTGCCAGGGCAATCCGTCAACAGCATCGATGTTACGATGACACACATGAGCAACAGTACAGCCATGTTGAACCACAACGTCTTGATGTGCCATGAGCCGATGATTTTCTCGCTGCTGTAGAAAGGAGCCCTGCCTATCTTGCTCTGCGGTGTCAGGAAGACCAATCCCGCCCGGGGAACGATGTAGTCGCCTACGACATCCAGCATCCGCTGTTGGTCAGCACCCACCACGCAATCTTCGAGATTCAGGTTGTGGTGGTCACGCTTCAGTTGCATCAGTTCTTCTTTTCCGTATTTGCGGATGAAGTTGGCGACAAGCTGATCGCCGTGCAGTGTGACCTGGTTGCTCCGTTTCGACAAGAGTCGCTCTGCCTTCGACATATAATCATGCAGTGAGCCATACGACCAGTCACCCTCATAGGGTTCGATGCCGCAATACAGCGTGAGAGTCGGCATATTGGTCTTGATCACCTGCAGGTGCTCTGGCCTCACTTCCTTCCCCTCATCCGATTCACTCTTCATCGTCTCCAGTTGGGATTGCAGTTCGTAGAGCAGCCCCATGTTATAATACTGGGTCTCGTATTTCTCCTTGTCGGTGGCGAAGAACTGCCTCTCATACTCATTATCGGTGAACGACGTGACCGCCAAGGCCTCATACGACCACCTCGAGGGAATCAAGTCGCCGATCAGCGGCACGTTACCCGTGGTGCTTTTGGGTGCCAAGTCGGTGAAGCTGACGACAAGTCCGCACAGCAAGATCTGAGGAATGAGCAGCAGAGGGATGCAGATGTAAATAGCCACCACCGAACTGAGGCACTGCGAGAGCAGGAGTCCGGTCAGATTGGCCAGCAAGGCCGTGACGAACAAGATGAGCCACCAAGAGAAGAACAGGTCATGGATGCCCATGATGGTATTGCCCACGACAATGAACAAGAACGTCTGAATGAGTGACACTACAGCCATATAGACGATTTTCGACCATATATAGCTATGGTAGGAAAGGTTAAGAAACTGCTCCCGCTTGAGCAAAGCCCTATCCTTGATGATTTCCTCTGCGCTTCCACTCATTCCTGTGAATGTGGCCACGATGACCGCCATAAAGAAATAGCTCACCATGTTTTTGTTGTTCATCACCGTATACCCTTCAGGTGGAGAGAAGCGGGTCAGCAGAGCGCAGATGACTGCCAACAGAGGCGCGACGGTCAAGGTGATGGTCAGATACTGTGCGTTGGTGATCTTGGTCTTGATGTTGCGGTGGAGGAAGATGGCAAACTGTTTAAGGACACCAGGTTTCTTCTGGTCGGATGTCGGTACATCGGAAACAGCGGGCACAGGCATTTCTTCCCTGTTTTTCAGATAAAGTTCATGCCAGTTCTGCGGTGTCATCTTTCGCTCGTCAGACACCTCGCCTGTATTGCTGAGCGCTTTCTCATCGATGATATTCAGCACCACTTCGGGATTCACATTGCCGCAGGTAGGACAAGCACTGGTGTCGGCATCGGCATAGTTGGCAGCTTCCTTGAAGTAAGTGATGGCATCGATGGGATTACCGTCAAAGACCGGATATCCCCCTTTGTCGAGCAGCCACAGACGGTCGAAAAGTTTATAGACATCACTTGAAGGCTGGTGGATGTTGACCACGATGAGTTTGCCTTTGAGCGTCTGCTCCTTCAGCAGGAGGATGACTTTCTCTGTATCAGCCGAGGAGAGTCCGGAGGTAGGCTCGTCGAGGAAGAGTACGGCAGGCTCGCGGATCAGTTCCAGGGCGATGTTGAGCCGTTTTCGCTGTCCTCCTGAGATATATTTATTGATTGGTGACCCAACTTTCAGGTCCTTGGCAGAATAGAGTCCCAGGTCTTTCAGGGTTTTGACCACCCTATTGTTGATTTCCTGGTCGGACAAGCCCTCGAAGCATAGTTTGGCCGTAAACCAGAGGTTTTGGTAGACCGTCAGTTCCTCTATGAGCAGGTCGTCCTGTGGCACGAAACCGATAAGGCTCTTAGCCTGGGGTTCAGAGATATCGTGTCCATTAATCGTGATGCTTCCCTCCTGTGGACTCATCGACCCATTGAGGAGTGAAAGCAGCGTGGTCTTTCCAGTTCCCGAACCACCCATGATCGCCAGGAGTTCACCGTTCTTGAGCGTGAAACTCAGATCGTGCATACCATTGTCGCTGCCAGGGAACCGGAAGTTGATGTCCCGCCCGCAAAATTCCACTTTCTCCGCCTGCCGTTGGTTTTTGTCGTACGAGCTGATGACAGAGGAATAATAGACAGGTTGGCCGTTAGAGTTTTTCAACACGCTGCTCTGTTGCCACACCTGATAGACACCGGGGAGCACAGGCACATCGTTGAGAGTCACGATGTCCTTGCCATTGTAGGTGAAGACAAGGAGTCCGGTATCCTGGTCGAGCAACGTCTTGACAGTGCCGCCAAAGCCCTCGAAGTCGTGGAGCCTCACACGCTCTGAAGGTCGGTTGCCGACGAAATCAGCGAAATCATCGTATTGCTCTTGAGAAATATGGAAAAGCTCAGCCATCGCACGGAACATGGTGTTGGCCTTTGTCCCGTCAGATCCGCAAAATTCCATGACCCTGAGCAGCAGCAAAGCCTCCTCACTGGAGCGGATCTTGCCATGCAAGTTGGAGCAGATATAGTTGACCGTCTCGACGCTATCGAGGTCATCGGTCATCTCATACGCCATACGCATATCGCTGTAGAGGTCGATATAAAGATCGGTGTTACGGATACCGAAATGCCGCCTCAGATAATCCACGAGCATTTTCTTTGCCCGCTGCTCATCCACGTGCTCCTCTTTGCCGAAAAGAGCGAACAAGCTGATGAAACTCGAGAGTATGATGTCTGTCATTGTCTATGGTGGATTAAATCAATTTCTTCCTTAAGGTGAGGACGTTTTTCCCTTCTATCCTCTCATAGTTGATGCTGTCCATGATTTGTCTCACCAGATGGATTCCGAGTCCACCGATATGCCGCTCTTCGGCCGACAAAGTGGTATCGATTTCCTCCTGGGTGGTAGGATCGAAAGGTTTGCCCCAATCTGTGATGATGAATTTGAGGCGCTTGTCATTGGCTTTGGCTTCCACTCGGATGTCACCTTCCGTCCCCGTAGGATAGCCATAGCTCATCACATTCACGACAGCTTCTTCGATGGCCAGATTCAAGCTCATGCAGGTTCCCATGTCGAAGCCTATTGTTTCACATACCTCATCTACGAAAGCAGCGAGTTGCGGCACCTGTTCCAGGTCATTCTTGAGCATGATTTCCTGGGAGAGCAAGGCATCAACCTGCTGAATCCTATTGTACAGGACAGCCAGCATGGTCATGTCATCATTTTGCTCAGCGTCGCCGACAAACAGTCTCACGGCTTTCTCCATATTCTCCACCAGGGCCTTGGGATGAAGGTCGGACTGTCGGGCCACATCGGCCATACGCTCTTCCATGAACTGCTCATGGCTTGCATTCTCAGCCTCGGTCAATCCATCGGTATAAAGGAAGATCGTCGTGAGAGGCCGTATGACTATCTCCTGAACGGAGAACTTCCAGTTTTCAGCGACTCCCAGGGGAATATTGGAGTCGCAAGCGAGCGTTGTCGTTCCCTGCGAGTCGCTCAGCAAGGGCGGATTGTGCCCTGCGTTGCAATACCTCAACCGTCCCGAGGGAAGGTCGAGCACGCCAATGAACATGGTGACGAACATGCTTGAGTCATTGTCCTCAGCGATCTGGTCATTGATGACAGAAGCGATCTTTCCCGGGTGGCTGTCGTGTGCGATAGCCGTACGGAACAAAGACCTGGTGACCATCATCACCATGGAGGCCGGTATACCTTTTCCAGACACATCACCCACGCAGAAATACAGTTTCTCGTCACGGATGAGATAGTCGTACAAATCTCCCCCCACCTCCTTAGCCGGAGTCAGCCGGGCGAACACATCGACGTCAGTACGTTCCGGGAAAGCCGGGTATTTATTGAGCAACAAAGACATCTGCACGTGGCGTGCGATAGACAATTCACTCTCAATGCGCCCTTTCTCCTCGTTGGATTTCTTGATCTGGTCGATTTGTTCGACCAGAGACCGCTGCATGGTGGAGAAGGAGTCATGGAGGATTCTCATCTCGTCTTTCGACTTGATATCGGGCAAAGGAGACATGAGGTTTCCTTTAGCTATCTCATTGGCTGACTCAGCGAACTTTTTCAAGGGTTTGGTCATACGATGGATATTCATCCTGCAAACAAGAGCGACGACCAGGAGGCCGACGATAAACACGATAAACAAGACACGTACGAAGAGGTTGACCGGTGCGAAGATATCCGATGCGGGAACAATGGTGGCAATCGTCCATTTTGTGCGCTCGATAGGCTCATAAAACACGAAAAAGAATTGCCCCGAGCTGTCCATATAAGAACTCATGCCTTGCTCGCCAGAAAGGATTTTTTTGGCAAGCTGATCATAATGTTTGGGGGACACTTTCTTAAAATAGTCAGAGAAAGTCTCCATCCCCCTCATGTTCTTGTCGGGATGGACAACCAAGGCACCGGTTGCCGAGACGATAAAGCACCGTGAATGGCCCTTGATGTCCTCGGAATCCCCGTAAAAATAATCCTCATTGAGGACGCTGTCGGCCAGTGTGGCCTGTTTGTTCAGCCAGTCGAGGGAGATATCAGCAGTATGTACGGCATACAACTCCCCTTTCTGATTGAACATCGGCATGGAATAAGTGATCATCAGGATCTCGCCGCCGCCATGGTCGACATACGGATCAGTCCACACCCCCTTCCCCTCGTCCAACGGTCTGACGAACCAAGCCTGGTGCAAATAGTCATATTCCTTGGAAGTCAGGGTCATGGTATGCACACCGAGGCTGTCGCGAATAGCGTATGGGGCGAACACCTTGCCCTTTTGCTGTCCCTCTTCTGGATTAGTGGCAATGGCAGCCCCCGCGATATTGGGGTTCAGCCTGAGCAAGTGCTCAAGCGCATAAAACTCATTGTGTTTCCCGTTGATGCAGTCCTCCGCCTCTGTGATGTTGTTGGAGACAGCGATCTCGACCTCAGTGAATGTGTTATTGATTTTCTCAGTTGTCACATCCAATCCCGTCCAATAGAGTATTGAGAACAAAAAGATGCCCACGGTCCACAGGATTCCCATGAAGACGACCGACAACACGAGCGAGAGCAAGAACAATGTACCCACCACCCGAATAGTCAGGCGAGTCGCAATGGAACGTGAAGGTCGAAGGAAATCAGGTATTCTCATATGGGGTATATTTAAATTGCAAAAATAAGAAATATTTTCGAAGAAATGAAATTTTTGCCTTGTTTCCGAAAAAAATGTCTATTTTTGCACATCATCTACTAAAAACAAAGAAAATGAGCAATCGAATCCTCACACTCCTGGCCATCCTCACCCTCTCCGTGGCCTCCAAAGCACAAAAGCAGTTTGACCTCACGCTCTCGAATGAGAGCAAGACTCCCGTCCCGTGCTACCCACTGACCATTTCCCTCCACGAATACGGCCAGATTCGGTCGGCCCGAGTGACTGATCAAGGCACTGAAATACCCTGCCAGTTGGATGACATCGACGGTGATGGCATCTACGATGAGCTTTTCGTGCTGACTGATCTGGAAAAGAAAAGCAAGAAACGCCTTCACGTTTCGCTCTCAGAAGAGGGAGCACCCGTCAACTATCCGTCCATGGTATATGTCGACATGATGCTTACCAACAAGAAGATCAAGGAAAGCAACAAGCAAGACCTCTATATCTCACACCTGAAAGTGGACCGTGGTGTCAATCCGTATTGGATGCTCCATCATCATGGAGCGGCTTTTGAGAATGAGCTGGTGGCTTACCGGATCTATTTCGACCATCGGCAGACGGTCGACATCTACGGCAAATACCGCAAAGGATTAGAGCTGAAGCAAACGCAGTTTTATCCCGACAAGGAGCAGAAAGGAGCCGGTTTCGGAGATGATGTGCTGTGGGTGGGCAACACCTTCGGACTTGGCACGCTGAGAGGCTGGGACGGCAACTCCCCTACCATGATCGAGGATGTGGAGCACCGGAGTCAGCGTCTGGTCTCCAGAGGTCCTCTGCGCACCATCGTTGAGGTGAAGGACGAGGCTTGGCGCCAGCAACCAGGAAGTGCCCCCGTCGACATGACCACCTACTACACGCTGTATGCTGGTCGACGCGACTGCAAGGTTGACGTGCGGTTCAGCCGTGATGTGAGCGACCTCCAGTTTGCCACAGGATTGATCAACGTGAAGAACTCTATCGAATACAGCGACCAGAAAGGGTTGCGCGGCTGCTGGGGCACCGACTGGCCCGTCTCCGAGAAAGACTCCGCAGGGCACAAGCGTGAGACAGTGGGACTTGGCATCTGCATCCCCACAACGAATATCGGGAAAGAGTTGCCCGCCAATAAAGACAACTACCCCTATGTGGTGAAAGTGACAGGCGACAGGCTCACCTATTTCATCTCATTCTGCAGCGACAACGAGACCTTCGGCATGCACAATGCCAAAGACTGGTTTGCCTACCTCGAAGAATGGAAGGGTATGCTCAATGCCAAAATCAGAAGGGAATAGAGGGTTGGCTATTCGGCCGGTGTGGTCGACTTGGGCTTGACCAGGGTGACATGGTTGACCAGTCCCGGGTTGTAATGCTTGTTGTGCCTTGGGAAGCTATTGTCATCATACAAGCCGATGAAAGCCGTATCGATGCGCTCCATTGTCGAAGGCGAAATCAGCGAAGCCGGATCCTCTTGGGTCAGCAATAGGCAGGGAGCGGCTTTCTCCATGGCATCCGCATCATTCGGATCGAGCGGGCGGATGGGGCGGCCAGCCTCATACACCAGCTCCATTCGGAGAGGCTCATCTTTCATATAATACAGCGGCAAGTTGCCCAAGACATTATTCTGCAGCAGTGAACTGATGCTGTATTCCCGGCTGTTGCCGAATATGCCCCCGATAGGTGCAAGCATGAAGCACTCCGTCAAGAAGAAGAGAGCTGCCACACCTCTCGCCACGCCCATCATCTCTTTGCGTGAGGTGGATACCGCCACGAAAAGAGCGATACCGAACAAGAACACACTGACAAACAAGGCTGTGCCGAGATCCATCAGATCGCGGTTGACCATGCGGATGTAAACAAAGAACGGCAACGCGAACAAGATCAAGGCAATCAGGTAACCATTGACATAGAAAAGCATCTTGCCCCATTTGTCGCTTGGCCACCGCTCAGAATAATAATAGATCAGGCATGCCACCACCAATGCGCACGGCGGTGCCAAGGTGATCAAGTCCGACATTTCCTTCTGAGGTACCAGAGACAAGAGCACCAGGCCAATAGCCAACCATGAGATGGACGTCTTATACACTCTCTTAGTGCTCAGCCTTTTGTTCCAATACGGCACCACGAGAGCAGCGAGAGTGAACGGAGCCCAGATGCCCATCTCGGAGAAGAACCTCCAATAATAGAACCAAGGACGGGTGTGTCCTCCCATCCATATCCGGAACTCATTGCTTATCGCATCACGGATGGCATCTTGATGATATGTGAACAGATAAACATACCACCATCCGAATGTGGCCAGGCATACGAGGATAAGAGCCAGTAAAGGAAGCCACCTGCCTGTCATGTCGGGACGCCTGTAATAAGTCATGACCATGACAAACGGCAAGAGCATGGAATATAAGGCCACCGAACCATTGCTGAGGAAGGAAAGGCCCATCATCAGTCCGGCAAGCAATGCCCATCTCCATTTATGTGGTATGGCGAAATACCTGGAGTCATAAAACAGCCGCAGCAGGAAATACAACGCCCCCATCATGAAAGCATAGGCATAAATATCGCGGCTGACCACACGTCCGAAATAGATCACATTGTAACACGTGATGAACACCAGTGTCGCAACCTCAGCGAAGCCCTTTCTCCGCTCCATATATCTGGCCACGCCGTAAAAGAACATGGCCCACATCAGCCCCATCAAAGCGATTGGAGCACGCTGCGCACTCAGATTGCGAGGATAAGCACTTTCTACAAAAGACGCCACCCATGCGGCAAGGGGAGGTTTGTCGAGCCGGAGTTCACCGTTCATCGTAGGTATCAGCCACTGGCCATCGGCAATAATCTCTCTTCCCGTCACGATCGTCTTCACCTCGCCAGGATCGGAAGGCAAAGCGCTGTTGTTGACGAAAAAAGCCGCCAGGCAAAGCACGATGAGCACCAACGTCTCAGAACTGTATTTCCTTACCAAAGTCATATCGGTCGCTAAATCTGATATTTATTCTCCTTGGCAACCCTTCTCTCAGGCTGCGTACTCACGCCACCATATTTGCCAGCCTTGCCAGCAGCGTAAGTGCCATCGCCCAACGCCACTCCGGCATAGTCCTCATAACGCTCACGCACACTGTAGACATAGTCGTGGGTCTCAACACCTCGCATATAACCGCATTTCACCACGGCATCACGATAATACTGGGGTTTGCTGAGCAAAAGGATGTATTCTGCCACTTCATCCCACACATATTTGTCGCCGCCATACTTCTCGGTAAGCGCCATGGCATCCCTCACATGCCCGGGGCCGCCATTATAACTGGCCAGCACGAAATTCATCCGCTCGGCGTCATCAGGCACATCACGATAGAATGTGATCAGCTGGCTGATCAGACGAGCTGCGGTCGAGACATTCGATTCGGGATCGAACAGTTTACTCTCCGGCAAGCCCAAAGAAGCAGCCGTCTCGGGCATGATCTGCATCAGGCCACAAGCTCCGGCCCAGGAATGAGCCTTCGGGTCGAAGCACGACTCCTGATAGCACAAGGCGGCCAGCAGACGCCAGTCGGTGGTCGCTTCCGATGCGTAGGTCTTAAACAAATGATCCCATTCAGAGATAATCCCTTTGCCCCGGTCGAGCACGGGTTCATAGACCTGGCATTGCACTGCCCCTACATTGAGGATATATTCTTCCTTCTCCTTTGCCTCCGCCATCAACTCAGGCTGATACCAAGCATCGACAGTATCGGCCAACGCTTTGTTGTAGGACATGACAGCCCATTGGGCATTCTCCTCTTCCGGTCCACAATACACAAGGCTGTCGGAGCAGCTGAGCTTCTTGCTCAACGACAGCATGGCCAAATCGCCTTCCCCTTTTCGGAGTTTGCCAACCAGTTCGGCAGTATCCTTGCACTCCACCACCCTGAGTCCAACGCCCAGTTCATGGGCCAATTGGGTGCAAAGCAGATAATGGGCACCAAGTTCGGCTTTGTCGAAAGTATAGTAGGTTGCCTCCCCAGGGATGGTCAATGCTATCAATTCACCGCTTTCCAGTATTTCGTGCAGCGAATACTGGTCCACGGGGGCATCGGACTCATTTTCTACCGTTCCCCAAGGAGTCATCGCAGACTGGTCATTCACCTCTTTCTGGGTGCAAGCCAGCAACATGAAAACCGCAAAAAAAATGAATAAATTACGCACAATGCTGATCTATGTTTTGTATTTCGGTACAAAAGTAATACTTTTCTTGGAAATTTTGACAAAAATAGATAATTTTGCAACGAAATTTTCAGAAAAGAAATAAATGTTAAGAATAGCAGTACAATCCAAAGGGCGTCTTTTCGAAGACACCCTTCACCTTCTTGGAGAGGCAGACATCAAGATCAGCGCAAGCCGGAGGACCCTGCTTGTACAGTCGACGAATTTTCCCATTGAAGTGCTTTATCTTCGCGATGACGACATACCGCAAAGTGTGGCCACCGGCGTGGCTGACATCGGCGTGGTGGGCGAGAATGAGTTTGAGGAGCGTGGTGAGGATGCCGACATCATCGAGCGGCTGGGCTTCAGCAAATGCCGTCTGTCTCTGGCCATTCCCAAAGAAGTGAATTACACCGGCCTGGCGTGGTTTGAGAGCAAGAAGATCGCCACTTCCTACCCCAATATCCTGAATCGCTTCATGGAGGCCAAAGGCATCAATATCGAGACACATGTCATCACCGGCAGCGTGGAGATCTCTCCCGGCATCGGACTGGCCGACGGCATCTTCGACATCGTCAGCAGCGGTTCGACCCTGGTGAGCAACAATCTGCGTGAGGTGGAGATCGTCATGCAAAGCGAGGCTCTTCTCATCGGCAACAAGCACCTCACGGAAGAGAAGAAAGCCACGCTTCAGGAACTTTTATTCCGCATCAAAGCCGTCAAGCAGGCCGAAGACAAGAAATACATCCGCATGAATGTGCCCAAAGCCCGTCTGGAGGAGATCATCAGTGTTCTCCCAGGTCTGAAGAGCCCGACCATTATCCCACTGGCCGATGAAGCGTGGTGCTCTGTGCACACCGTTCTTGACCAGCGTCGTTTCTGGGAAATCATCGGCAGGTTGAAAGAACTTGGTGCTCAGGGTATTCTGGTCACCCCTATAGAGAAAATGATTATCTAAACAGTGAAAGGAATCAAAGGATGCGAATAGTCAGATATCCATCAAAAGACACCTGGGAAGAACTTGTGAGGAGGCCCCAGATGGACACCACCCAACTGTCGCAAGTGGTGAGCAGCGTGCTCGATGATGTGCGGCAGAACGGTGACGCCGCAGTGAAACGTTATGAGGAGAAATTTGACCACGTAAGCCTCAAGCAGTTGCGGGTGACTGAAGCCGAGATGGACGAGGCAGAGAGGTTGGTGGACGAGGAACTAAAGGCATCACTCGAACTGGCCCATCTCAACATCCGTCGATTCCATAACGCCCAGATTTTCGAAGGTCAGAAGACTGACACACAGCCCGGTGTCACCTGTTGGCAGAAGAGCGTGGCCATCGAACGGGTAGGATTGTATGTCCCCGGTGGAACGGCACCGCTTTTCAGCACAGTGCTCATGCTCGCCACTCCTGCCAAGATCGCCGGATGCGACGAGATCGTGCTATGCACCCCACCCAACCGTGAGGGCAAGATACACCCCGCCATTCTCGTGGCGGCCCGCATCGCGGGAGTGAGTCAGATTTTCAAGGCAGGAGGTGTGCAAGCCATCGGAGCCATGGCCTACGGCACTGAGAGTATCCCCAAAGTCTACAAGATATTTGGTCCCGGCAACCAATATGTGATGGCAGCCAAGCAACAGGTGTCACTCCACGACGCGGCCATCGACATGCCCGCCGGTCCTTCCGAAGTCTGCATCATCGCTGACGACACCAGTCATCCCGACTTCGTGGCCGCCGACCTGCTATCCCAAGCCGAACATGGCATCGACTCCCAAGTGGTGCTCATCACCACGTCGGAAAAGATGCTGGAAGCCGTCGGCCAAGAAGTGGCAAGGCAACTGGAATTGTTGCCCCGCTGCGAGATCGCCAGGAAGGCTCTGGCCAACAGTATGATGATACTTGTCGGCGACACTTATGAGGCCATCAGCCTGAGCAATGTATATGCTCCTGAGCACCTGATCCTTTGCACCAGCGATTATGAGACGCTGGCCGACAAGGTCATCAATGCCGGAAGTGTGTTCCTCGGGCACTATGCGTGCGAGAGTGCCGGCGACTATGCCAGCGGCACCAATCACACCCTGCCTACTCATGGCTATGCTTTGGCCTATAGTGGTGTCAACCTTGACAGCTACTGCCGGAAAATCACATTCCAGCACATCACACCAGAAGGCATCCGCTCTATCGGAAGAGCCGTGGAAGTGATGGCCGAGAACGAGCAACTGATGGCGCACAAGAGAGCCATGACGGTGAGAATCAAACAGTTGAATGGATAAGAGAATCAAGATGAGAGAGTTGAAAGACCTGGTCAGGCCCAATATCTGGAAGTTGTCACCCTACAGTAGTGCCCGTGATGAATATAGCGGACACGATGCCCACGTCTTTCTGGATGCCAACGAGAATCCCTATAACCAACCCTACAACCGCTATCCCGACCCACTGCAGAAAGACCTGAAAGAACTGGTGGCCAAAGCCAAGGGGGTCAGGACAGGGCAGATTTTCCTGGGCAACGGCAGCGACGAGGCCATCGACCTGGTCTATCGCTGTTTCACCCGTCCGGGTCTCGACAATGTGGTGGCTATCGAACCCACCTATGGAATGTACAGGGTCTGTGCCGACATCAACGATGTGGAATACCGCACAGTGAATCTGGATGACCAATTCCAGATGTCGGCCAACAAGATGCTCGCCGCCTGCGACATGCACACGAAAGTGATATGGATCTGCAGTCCGAACAATCCATCCGGCAACCTCATCCGCCATGATGAAATCGAACGGCTGCTGTCGGCCTTCGACGGCATCGTGGTCATCGACGAGGCCTATTCCGATTTCTCGGGAAAACCTGCTTTCCGGAAACAACTCGATCAATACCCGCACCTCATCGTGCTCAACACCATGAGCAAGGCATGGGGGTGCGCTGCCATCCGTTTGGGAATGGCCTTTGCCCAGGAGGAAATCATCCATATTTTCAATAAAGTCAAGTATCCTTACAATATCAACAAGCTCACCCAAGACCGTGCCATGGAATTGCTCCGCAATCCCTATGAGGTGCAGGAGTGGGTCAACATCCTGCTACAAGAGCGTACCCGCTTGATGGACGCTTTTATCCAGTTGCCCTGCTGTGAGAAAGTCTACCCCACCGATGCCAACTTCTTCCTGGCCAGGATGACAGACGCCCAGGCCATCTACAACTACCTCCTGGAGAACGGCATTATTGTGAGAAACCGCAGCCGGGTAAAACTCTGCGACAACTGTCTGCGCATCACCATTGGAACGAAAACGGAGAACAGCCAACTGCTGGCTGCTCTCCGCAAAATGTAATCCGGATTCCTTTATTCTTCGGTTGGATATTCGAATTTGTCACCCGTCTGTTTGATCAGGGCGCGCTTGAAGCGGTCGGGATATCCCGGACGCTTGGGTCTTGTGCCCAATCCATATTGGTCGCGTGTGAATTTGCCGTTCTCCTCATGATGGATGATCATATCGTTATATTTCACAATGAGGTAGGTGGCAAGTTGCTTCCAGCGAGCCAACATCTGCTGTGCCTTCTCCACGCTGTAGTAATTGAGGAAAGCCACCGCCTTGGCAGGATCTGTCTCATACATCGACATAGCCTCTTTCTCAACTATGGGCTGGTTGGCAAGATAGCTGTTCTCAAGTGAGTCACGCACAGCCTTGAGTGAGGGGAACATCAGCGAATAGCGGGGATAAACCATATTGGCAACCCAGTTGCACACCCAGAAAGCGTTTTTGTCGGAGAAGGTGATCTCGTCGGCCCCTGGCGTGTTGTAGCACTCCGGGCGGACCGTCATGCTGCAGTAGACAGGCGTGTAGGCCACCATGTTGCCATCATCATTGCCCCACCAGATAACACCACCGATTTCCCTTGGCAACCAGGAACGCATCTGGCTCACGTAAGAGAATCCTGTCTGCTGTGTGGAAGTAGGCCGCTCATTGAAGTATTTCTTGCCATCGAGTTCGAAAGTGAGGGGTGTAGGACGGTAAGGCATCTCCCAGATGCCACCACCGATGTCACTGTCAAGGGCAAAAGGAGTGCCCTCATAATGGTCACGCATACACTCAGCGACATCCTGCAAAGAAACTTTCTTGTTGGGGATGATCCACAGCGGCATGGCCTCTTCATAATCCCCCTTCCCCATAGCGTAGGGCAGGTAGCGGTTCATGTCGGTGCTGAAATGATTGAAGAAGCTCCACACACGTGCCTCGCAGTAGCGGCGGCCAGAGAAATCCGGTTTGGCGTAAGCCTCATTCCAAGAGAAATCGGCGTCCTTACCCGAGAACCACCCCATCTTGCGGGCATATTTCACCACATTCTTGGAGTAGAGCACGTTTTTCTTGTCTTTCATATTGAAAGTCGTGATACGGCTTTGGTTGGCATGTGCACAAATGGCATTGTCGGGAATGCGGATGGCCACCCACACCGCACTCTTGCTACCGGGCCCCATACCCATCATCTCCATGATCCAAGCTTCATTGGGATCGCAGATGGTGAAAGTCTCACCCTCGGAATTGTAGCCATAAGTCTCGACCAGGTTGGTCATCACGCTGATCGCCTCACGAGCCGTTTTCGACCGCTGCAAGGTGACATAGATCAGAGAGCCATAGTCGAGGATTCCGGTAGAATCGACCATCTCCTCCCGACCGCCGTAAGTGGTCTCGCCGATAGTCACTTGATACTCGTTGATATTGCCGATGACATTATAAGTCTCAGGAGCCTCAGGTATCTCGCCATGATATTGGTTGGTATCCCAATCATAAATCTGACGCATCGTGCCAGGTGCATGCTTCCCGGCAGGGTAATGGCAGAGGTTCTGAAACATGCCATAATCATCCGCATTGTAGGTGCAGATGACCGAGCCGTCGGTACTGGCTCCCTTGGCCACGATGAAATTGGTGCAAGCCGCAGCATGTATGGCGACGCACGAAAACAAGGACAGGAACAGTTTTCTCATATTTAAAGATCGGTTATGGGTTATTCGGTAACAGGCTGAGCAATCAATAATTAATCACACCATCGAAGACGGACTGGTTGCCCAACTTATCACGGGCTTTCAGTTGGAGACGATGCTCTCCGCCAGTGGGTTCCACAGGAGTATTTCTCAGATCGCAGATGATGCGCGATGACTTCTTCACATGATCAAAGAGGACGAACTGTCCGTCGACAAATCCCTGAAAGTCAGCGATTCCCGTATCCTCATCCTTGAGGTCGAAAACGCACAAGGGCTGGGATGCCCATTCACGCTGGTTGACAGGAATGATGCGTGGAGGAGTCACGTCATGGGCGATGCAGAAAGCATCCCCGAGATCAGTCACCTCTGTTTCCACCCAACCATCGTGGTAGGTGCCTGGGATAAACAGTTTGTGACCACTCTCCTCATCAAGCTCATTCTTTTTCGTCCTTCTGCGAGCAGAGACATAGAGTTTGCTATGATCATCCACTTCCTGTTCGAGGCGCAGCCGCAGTATCGCCTTTCCATAAAGAGGGACGGATTTCTGCGTCATGACAAACTCCTTGGACAACCCGCCACGTCTGGACCGTGAAGAAGGGGCCACCTTGACATCAGCGAGCAAGGCACCTTCGGGCACCTTCAAGTCCATCCCGTCGAATGTACACGACTGGTCGGCATCCATTTTCATGACCAATGAATCATCAGGCACCAATGGTGGAATCGTATCAGGACGTCCGGTGACGGTGAAAGAATACTTCGACTGGTTGCCGAAGAAATCACAAAGCACGTAAGTGAACTGATAATCCCGCTCCTGATTGAACGTCACAAGCCCTCCATTGCGGTCGGCTTTGAGAAAAGGCAATTTATTGCCAGGAAGCAGGAAAGACCTCATAAACCACTGTTGGTTAAGTGCATAATAATCATAGTCACCCCATACGTTCACCATCTTGTTGGCAGACATAGGGATGTCGTCGACATCACTGCTGAACACCTCTTCACCATCCACATAGAGCGCAGTGTGCCGGATTCCATAGCGGTTGTCGGATCCCTGCATGAAATCCTCGGCATAAAGACCGAATCCCACCTTTCCCCATGCTGTGAGTGAATCGACAATGGCAAACCCCATGAAGTCAAACCGTTGTTGTTCATCCTGCCCGCAGAAGCGTCCCTCACCTTTTACCGGGTATGCCATGACGGCATGCGCCTTGGGTGCGATGCTGTCCTCAAGCAGTTCAGGCATGAAATCCAGGGGATCCATCATGTTCCAATTATCGGTCTGATGAATCTCCAGATGCAAATGCGGACCGAGACTTGCCCCCGTGTCGCCACTCAGAGCGATCAACTGTCCTTGAGCCACGGGGTAGTCAGTAGCACACAAGGTCATATCGACGTCCGTCGTTTGATGCTGATATTGCCATTTGCGCACAAGAGCCTCGATGGGCGGTGCGAAGCGCTGCAAATGGGCATACACGCTGGTGTATCCTTCCGGATGTCTGACATACACGGCATTGCCCATTCCACCGACATTGACGGAAACCCTGCACACATACCCATCCCCTATCGCATAGACAGCCTTTCCTTCCTCCTGTTGTGTCTTGATATCCAATCCGCCATGGAAATGGTTGGGTCTGGGTTCACCGAAGTTTCCTGCTAAGGACACATCGAAATGAACAGGTGAGATATAGGTGATTGCCGCCAGCAAAAGATGGATGAAAAGCATAAGAATCTGTATTTGGAATACCTAAAATCATTTGATGGCCTCTGGAACAGAGCTTTTACTATCGTCAGAAGCAGAAGGTGGCACACTCACAGGCGACACCTGCGGACGCGGGGAAACAGGAAGATCTTGATTGTAGGGAGCTTTTGCGGGATGTGGCTGTGGCACAGTGATACTGTCCTCTTCCTCCTCTTTCGGGGGATCGGTATGCATTCGGAGCAATCTCATGTTGCTGACACTCATGAGTTTGAGGGTCATACTGGAATTAGAGTTTCCCTGTCCCATACCGAGATAGATGAATCCCTTCACCAATTTGATACGCAAACGGCCCTCGTTCATGACCCTCATGTCGTAGTGAGTATCAGACGTGACATGCAACACCTGTGAGGTCGTGCTGTCATTGGCATAGGTGACCGCGATATAAGCGATGCCATCGCGAATACCATCCTGGAAGATGAACTGATTGTCGAAACTGAGGATCATCATATCACCTTCATGGTATGCCGTATCAGCTTTGACTTCGAAAGAGATGTGGTTGTATGGAGCCTGAGGCATCAGCACCACAGACTGCTCGTTTCTCCATACCGTGGCCGTATCGCCCTGGTTGGTGCCTCCGAACTGGCTCAGTTCGTTGGCCGTGGCGCCCAAAGCGATGGCATCGTTGTTGAGTCTTTTCGAGAGTTTGGAATAAATGTCGTGCAATCTCTCGGTGTGACGATAATAGTAAACCAGCGACGAGTCGAACTCAGCCTCTGTCACCCCGTGTTTCCTCAGCGCAGCATCCCGATAGGCCTTCCTTCGGAAGTTCAATTCATCATAAGCACCTTCCGCATAGGCCATTCCGTCGGCGACATGGTAATCATAAAGGATGTCTTCCATGTCATCGGGCTGGATATATTCCTTTGGCACACCCGGTTTGCATCCTGCCATCAGGAGAACAGCAAGACTCACGACAATGAGAAAACCAGGAAAGTGCTTCATGTTTTATACTTTAGGATCATGTTCCGACGAGTGGCTGTCGTTTTGAGAAAAGGACACCTCGCCCAGTTCCTTACGGCAGAACAAGAGCAGGCAGACCACCCCCACACTGATACAGGAATCGGCGAAATTGAAGATCGGACTGAAGAAGATGAAATGCTCACCTCCCCAGAAAGGCATCCAATCCGGCCAATAGGTGTCGATGATGGGGAAATAAAACATATCGACCACCTTTCCATAGAAGACCGGAGCGTAGCCTTCACCCCATGGCACGAAATGTGAGATGCTCGATGCCGTGGAAGGCGAGAAAATCTGGCCATAAAAGAGGCAGTCGATGATATTTCCACCCGCTCCTGCGATGATCATGGCCAGGCAGATGACATAGCCCCATCGTGCGCCCTTTCTCACTTGTTTGTAGAGATAGATGCTGATCGCTATGGCCACCACGACGCGAAACAGGGTGAGGACCAATTTATTGATGAAAGTCATGCCGTAGGCCATGCCCTCATTCTCGATGAAGTAGATATAGAACCAATCGAAGACACGGATCGACTCATGCAGGTACATGCCCGTCTTCACCTCGATCTTGATCACTTGGTCCACAACGAGGATGAGCAGCACAAGGAAGCATGCCACCAGTCCCTTTAAGTAGTGCCTTGAGACCATCAACTCTTCTTCAGTGCGATTTTCGAAGCCACGCTCAAAGTGGCGTGCGGCACGGCGCGCAGTCTCTCTTTGGGAATGAGTTCACCGGTGATACGGTCGATGCCATAGGTTTTGTTCTCTATTCTGACGATAGCGGCCTCCAATCCCTGGATGAACTTCTGCTGGCGGCTTGCCAACTGCACCAGTTCTTCCTTGCTCTGAGTGGTGCTTCCTTCCTCAAGAACCTTATACGTAGGAGACGTATCGTCCACGTCATTTCCGTCTGCATTCATGAGTTGTCTCATCATCTCGTTGTAGTCACGATATGCGAGCGCCAGTTTTTCATTGATAATGGCCCTGAATTCCTCCAGTTCCTCGTCGCTGTAGCGTTTTTTTTCTGCCATGATAGGTTTAGATTAAAAGTTTAATTTCATGATCCGAAGATCAGTATTTATACCTTTTCCACTTTGATATGGAGCGTAAACTCATCGAATTTCACCTCCTGACCGTCATTCTGTGCGAAGACGATATTGTCGGCGAGCACCTGTGTCCTCACATAGTCCTCAAAGTCTTCCAAGGCTTTCTCCACCTGTTCGTTGGGCGATACTGTCACGTTCACCCTGTCGGTGATTTCAAGTCCACCATCCTTGCGCAGGTTCTGTACCCTGTTGATCAGTTCACGGGCCATGCCCTCCTTGAGGAGTTGGTCGGTGAGTTCCACCTCAAGTGCCACGGTGATGTTTCCTTCATTAGCCACGAGCCATCCCGGGATATCCTCGCTGTAGATCTCCACGTCGACGGCCTCGACGACCACATTCTGTCCTTCGACATTGATATTGAGCACGCCGGCCGTTTCCAGTTCACCGATTTCTGCCTGTGAGAGAGCAGCCATCGCAGCTGCCACGCCCTTCATCAGTTTGCCGTATTTCTTGCCCATCGTGCGGAAGTTGCATTTCACCTTCTTCACCAACAGTCCCTCGCCTTCGGCGAACTTCAATTCCTTGACATTCACCTCATTGAGGATAATTGGCGCCACGGCCTCAATACGTTCACGCTGCAGGGCGTCGGTGGCAGGCACCATGATGCACTGCAGTGGTTGGCGCACTCTGATGTCGGCTTTGCGTCTCAAGGCAAGGACCATAGAAGTGATCTTCTGTGCGACCGTGCCCATTCTTGCTTCCAGTTCGGTATCAATCAGCGACTCATCAGCCACGGGGAAACGTGTCAGGTGCACGCTGTCGGACTCGGCCTGCCCAGTAGCTGCCGTAAGGTCAAGATAAAGTCTGTCGGCATAGAACGGCGAGAAAGGAGCCAGCAGTTTGGCCACTGTCACCAGACAAGTATAAAGCGTCTGGTAAGCACTCAGTTTGTCTTGGTCCATATCCTTGCCCCAGAAGCGTTTGCGGTTGAGGCGCACATACCAGTTGGAGAGGTGGTCATTGACAAACTCGTCGATCATCCTACCCGCACGTGTCGGTTCATAGTCAGCCATGCTCTCATCTACGGATTTCACGAGAGAGTTGAGCTGTGAGATGATCCAACGGTCGATCTCGGGTCTTTCAGCCACGGGCACCTCAGGCTGCGTGCAGTCGAAGCCATCCACATTGGCATAGAGAGCGAAGAAGGAATAGGTGTTATAGAGCGTTCCGAAGAGTTTTCTCCTCAGTTCCTCGACACCGGCCACATCAAACTTGAGGTTGTCCCAGGGCTGTGAGTTGGTCATCATATAGAATCTGAGCGCATCAGCACCATATTTTGCGATGGTCTCAAAGGGATCAACGGCATTGCCCAGTCGTTTGCTCATCTTGTTGCCCTTGGCATCCAGCACCAGGCCCGTGGAGATGACATTCTTGAAAGCCACACTGTCGAAGATCATCGTTCCGATAGCGTGGAGGGTGAAGAACCATCCGCGTGTCTGGTCGACTCCCTCGCTGATGAAATCGGCGGGGAAAGCCTTATTGCCGTCCACTTTGTCGGCATTCTCAAAGGGGTAATGGATCTGGGCATAAGGCATCGAACCAGAGTCGAACCACACATCGATAAGATCAGCCTCACGCTTCATGGGGTGTCCTTTCGACGACACAAGCACAATCTGATCGACATAAGGACGGTGAAGGTCAATGCGCTCATAATTCTCCTTGGAAAAATCGCCGGGCACAAAACCTTTGTCCTTGAATGGATTGGAAGGCATCACGCCAGCCTCTACAGCTTTCTCCACCTCATCATACAATTGCTGGATCGAGCCGATGCAGCGTGTTTCCTGATCTTCCTCATTCACCCAGATAGGAAGCGGAGTACCCCAGAAACGGCTTCGGCTGAGGTTCCAGTCATTGAGGTTCTCCAGCCAGTTGCCGAAGCGCCCCGTGCCTGTCGACTCGGGTTTCCAGTTGATATTGAGATTGAGTTCCGACATTCTCTGCTTGCAAGCCGTGCTCTTGATAAACCAACTGTCGAGCGGGTAGTAAAGCACGGGTTTGTCGGTACGCCAGCAATGAGGATAGTTATGCTCATGCTTTTCGATCTTGAACGCCTTGTTCTCAGCCTTCAAGTCCATGCAGATCGTGATGTCGAGTGTCTCGTCTTTCTCCGTCAAGGTCTCGTCATAGGCATTCTTCACGTATCTTCCTGCATATCGGCTCCAAAGCGGCAGGTTGATGTAGTTCTGCACGAAATCAGGATCAAGATCCTCCACGGCGAAATACTTACCCTGCAGGTCGACCACAGGTCTCTGATGTCCTTTCTTGTCGACCATCACGATTGGAGGCACGCCAGCGAGTTTTGCCACGTTGGCATCATCGGCACCGAAGTTGGGAGCAATATGCACGATACCAGTACCATCCTCAGTCGTGACATAATTGCCGGGAATCACCCTGAAGGCACCCTCTGAGAGCGGTTTCACCATAGGCAGGAGCTGCTGGTAGTGCATTTCCACAAGATCGGTACCCTTATAGTGGGCCACAATCTGCCAAGGAATGACCTTGTCGCCCTTCTTGAAGGCTTCGAGATCAGCATCACGGCCTTTCTCATTGAAATAAGCCGAAAGGCGAGCCTCTGCCATGACGATGGTAACGGGTTGGGCGGTATAGGGGTTATAGGTTCTTACAGCCACATAGTCGATTTTCGGTCCCACGCAAAGAGCGGAGTTGGCAGCCAACGTCCAAGGGGTGGTCGTCCAGGCCAGGAAATACGGATTGCCCCACCCTGTCATTTCAGGTTTGGGATCGCATATAGCAAACTGCGCCGTGACGGTAGTGTCCTTCACGATGCGGTAGCATCCGGGCTGGTTGAGCTCATGGCTTGAGAGACCGGTTCCGGCCGCTGGAGAATAGGGCTGGATGGTGTATCCCTTGTAGAGCAGGTCTTTGTCAAAGAACTGTTTCAAGAGCCACCACAGCGTCTCGATGTACTTGTTGTCGTAGGTGATATAAGGATTTTCGAGGTCAACCCAGTAGCCGATTTTCTCGGTGAGATCGTCCCATTCATGAGTGAACATCATGACATTTTGCCGGCACTTCTGGTTATAGTCCTCCACTGAGATGAATTTGGGACTCTCAGGATTGTCGATATCCGCCTTTGTGATGCCCAGTTCCTTCTCCACTCCCAGTTCGACTGGCAGTCCATGAGTGTCCCAGCCAGCCTTCCGGTGCACCTGGTAACCTTTCATGGTCTTATATCGGTTGAAGGTGTCCTTGATGGTGCGTGCCAGCACATGGTGAATCCCCGGATGTCCGTTGGCAGAGGGAGGTCCCTCATAGAAGACAAACTCAGGGCATCCCTCCCGCTCTTCGATAGAGCGTGCGAAGACATTTCCCTTCTTCCACTGTTGCAGCACCTGGTTGTTGACTTCCGTCAGGTCAAGATGCTTATACTCGGCAAATTTTTTGGCCATATCCTTAAACCTTCTTATTTAATTGTATATCAATAACTTGCAAAACTACATCTTTCCGTTTTGTAACGAAAAAATCGTAATTAAGGTGCAAATTTACAAATTTTTCAGCAGTTTTATTATTGGAAAGAGAAAAAGTTTGTGTTTTTAGTGATTTTAAACAAATGTAGAGATAGAAGGCCCAAACGCAACAAGACACGTCAATGGCATGGGAACCATTGGCGTGTCTGTATTTGGCTTGAAGATTTTTCAAGAAGCGTTCAGAAAGCAGCAATCAGCTCGTCGTTGCTGTAAGCGTCGGCTCCATAACAGGTCTTGAGGTAAGCAAGACCATTGAGGTAATCCTCTTCAGTAAACGAGTCTGTAGCCTCTTTAGCGACCACCACGTCATAGCCGAGACAGAAAGCGTCGGCGGAGGTGTGACGGACGCACATGTGTGCATGAAGTCCGGTCATGATGACAGTTTTCACACCGAGTTCTTTCAGCAGGATATCGAGGTCGGTCTGGAAGAATCCGCTATACCTGCGCTTTGGCACGACATAGTCTTTGTCGCAGAGTTTGAGTTCGGGAATCACCTCAGCGCCCTTGGTGCCACGGATGGCATGGTCGCCCCAGATGGTGAGTTCACGGTCGATACCTTGGATGTGAGCGTCATTACAGAAGATGACGGGAACACCAGCCTCGCGGGCTGCATCGAGCAAGCGGGCGGTAGCCGGAACGATAGCCTTTCCTCTGTCACAAGCGAGAGCACCAGTGACGAAATCATTGAGCATGTCAACAACAAGGATTGCCGGACGGTCAAGTTTGTTCATTTTTCTTAGAAATTTAATAATGTATTAAGTGTGATTGGAATCGCCTGCAAAAATACATAAAAATACCCAATATCGAAGTAAAAGACATGAATTTTGACAGAATTTAAGTAAATGTGTTTTTAAGGCAACGACTCAGCACCCCCGTTTTTCCCTCTTATGATTATCGGGATTTGTCGTCGTTCATCGGGATTTGTAATCCCGATGCTCTGAGTATCAGGATTTATAATCCGCTAAAAGCGCATTGCAAATGCTGATACTCAATGCGGCCGGATTACAAATCCGCCCGAACGAAAAATGCTGTCGAAGGGCGGATGTCTGAGCCTTAGCGTGTGGTCAGGCGCAGCCTGACAGTCTTGAATTGATCGGACGAGATACTCACGTTGATGGGTCCAGGAGTGCGTCCAGCCCGAAGAATCACCAATGCAGCCCCATTCCAGAGATGGCGGTGATCGGTCACGTTCACTTCGTCGCTATTCTGGTCGCCATTGCTGACAGCCACGATTCGGGCATCTCCTGAAACCGAGAAACGGATATCGTCCTGTGCCATAGGCACACGGCGCCCCTTGCTGTCGACAGCCTCGACGCGGATATGCTGCAAATCAGTGCCATCAGCCTTCCAATGGCTGTTATCCGGTGTAGCGACAAGTTTGACGGCCTTGCCAGCAGTCTCGATCTGATGCTTCGCGGCCATCTTCCCATTCTGATAGGCGATAGCCTCAAGTTTTCCGTCGGCATAGGTCACATGATCCCATCTGATCTGGTTGCGCTGTTTCGGGTCGTCTTTCATGTTCTTTTTCCGGCCCAGGCTCTTGCCATTGAGCCGCAGCTCCACCTCATCAGCATTGGTATAAGTGATCAGCGAGAGCGACTTTCCCGGTTCACGGTTCCAATGGTCACTCATCCCATCGTTGCCTGTCTGCACCCCATTCCACATCACCTCGTTCTTAGAGTCGATGATGCCGATATGCACGAGAGGCTCATCCGGTTTGAAGAGAGACCTCATGAGATAAGCTTTCGGTTTGGGGTCAAGCGAGATGTCGAAGACCCCCTGAGTCCATCCTTTTGCCGGCCAGCCCTGGCTCTCGCCCAGATAATCGATTGCGCCCCAATAAGCCAGTCCGATGACCTTGTCGAGGTTCATCTCGAAGAAGTTAGGTCCCATCCCCGAGGTGTTGGCCTCGCTCTGGTAGAAAGTCATCCAGGGGAATCTGCGTCCATCTCCCGGGAAATACATATACCTATAATTATACGCTTGGATATCTGTCTTCATCGCCAGATCGCAAGGCAGTGAATCCGTCTCCCAATTGCGGAATCTGGGATGCATGGCCACCGTCACCAATCGTGTGGAGTCATAACGCAGGAGGAGGGTCTTCTGCAACTCGTACATCGTCACGCCAAAATCATTGAACGGCTGGTTGGGATCCTGCTGGAGTTCATTTCCAAGGCTCCAGAGCACCACAGATGGAGAGTTACGGTCGCGTTTCACCCATTCGGGCACCTCGCTTTGCCAGTGAAGCTCGAAAGGAATCTTACCACCCGTATGCTGGCGTGTCCACTTATCGTAAAGCTCATCCACGACAAGGATGCCATACCTGTCGCAAAGTCTGATGAACTCGCGGCTGTAGGGGTTGTGGGATGTACGGATGTGATTGATGCCCCACTCTTTCATCATCTTTATGCGTTTTTCGATGGCACGAGGGTATGCCGCAGCGCCAAGAGCCCCCAAGGTGTGGTGGTTGGCATACCCTTTGAGGAGCACTTTCTTGCCATTGAGTTTCAGTCCGAACGAGGGACCGATTTCGATTGTGCGGATGCCAAACTCGTCACAAGTCTCATCAGCTACGGATCCATCCTCACGTAGCAACTGTGCCCTCACCTGATAGAGGCAAGGATTGTCGACATCCCATATCTGAGGTTGGCTGATCTCCACATCGCTGACGATACGTTCTTCTTGCGTGCGCGTCATCCGATGCCGGGCAAGCACCGCAGTGTCTCCACATACCTCTTTCCCGTCAGGCGAGAGAATCTGCCAGGCGATGCGGGTGGCCTTGCTGCGGGTACGGTTGGTAAATGCAGCCGAGATACTCACATAACGGTTGCCGCGTGTGGTGACATACAGCGGATGCCGCTCAAAAAACATGTCCTTTGGCGTGGACACAAGAGAGACATTGCGGAAGAGTCCGCCTCCGGTGTACCAACGGGAATTGCCAGGCTCACGGGTATCGGCGACAACTTCGACGACATTCTCTTGACCGTACTTCAACAAGTCGGACACATCGATCTCAAAGCCGACGTATCCATAATCCGTTCCGCCCACGCGTTGTCCATTGAGCATCACATCAGCGGTGTACATGATTCCTTCGAAATCGAGCAGGACGCGACGTCCTTTCAGTGCGGTGTCAGGTGTCAGGAGGTAGCGGTAATAGCCCTTGCCCATCTCTTTGAACCCCCTACTTGACAACCGGCTTTTGATATTGGCTGCAGCATCGGTATTGTCAGCCTTCTCGTCGGCAGCAGGAGCCACCCACGGCTGTTCAATCTGAAAATCGTGGGGCACGTCGACTTTCCGCCACTCACCTTCATTGTTGAGACGGAAATCCCAGCCAAAATTCAGGTTTTCAGAGATGCGCTGTGCCGACAGCGGCAGTGTCATGAGAACTCCCAAAAGAATAAGAAACTGTTTCATGGATAAAGATTTGACAATTGATCTGTTTTAGTTATTCATTCTCGGCTTGTCACACAAATGCTGATTTGCATGGGCCGTCTCCATTCCCTATATGAAAGAGAAACACAAGAAGAACCGCTGCAGAAACCAGGTGACCTCGCTCCAATAGTGCAAAGATACTAAAAGTCGGGAGGAGGACAAAGCGAATCGATTCATTTTTTTATCCCGACACGGAGAATCTTCGCCAGATCACTGTTTTTTTTATGAAAATGTGATGGAATCCTTTTGGGGATTTCCGTAGAACTTGATTGTTCGATGCAAAGATAAAGGCAGGTTGTGCCAGACCGTGGGACAGGTTAGAAAAATATGACGGAAAAATTGTTTTTATGTCTTTTCCTGAGCACAGGAACGATTCAACCAAGTTAAATCGGGAGAAGCAAGAGGGAAATGAAGTTTACTTCAATTTTACCGCGGAGCGATTATGTGCAGTTGGATAGGGGATATGTGATGAATTTTTAGGGATTGGGACTGAGCAGCCATCCAGCCTCCGTGGCCTTGCTGATCCACATTTCCGCCATCCGCAGATGACCAGCCGGGGTGGGGTGTACGGCGTCCCATATCCAGTAGCGTGCGTTGGGATGGCCCTGCTGCAGCTCATGGAACATGGTGTCGTAGGGCATCCCTATGGCATTGAAGTCTATCCTATTTGCTATGTTGAAAAATCCATGTCAGTTTTCTCCAAAGTCCTTCCAACGGTCCGCGAGGATGGCTGGCGAACCAATAACGGGCGAACAGATACTGAACAATAACCATCGAGAGGCCTACAAGGACGGCGTAGGTGATGCCTAAATGGTGATAGCAGGCAAGCCCATAGCCGCAGAAGATGAAGCAGCCGATGATGGACTGGAGCAGATAGTTGGTAAGACTCATGCGACCAAAAATGCAGAGATGATGGAGTACCTGGCGAACACCCCCGAAAGCATACCAGGCAGAGACGATGGCCGAGACTATCATCAAGAGGATGGTTAAATTATAGATGGGCTTCAGCCATGAGTTCAATTCGCCGAGATTCACAAAATTTAATGCTACGACGATTAAGGCGGAACAAATGAGTATTCCATGCCATATCTTCAGGTGATGTCCCTCGTTATAGAACAGCCTCTGCCGACCAAGCTGCATGCCGAGAATGAAGAGGCAGAGCAACTGTGTCAGTCGTCCGCTGAAGACATTGAACCGCAGATTCACCTCAAACCCGTAACGCAGGTTGGTGAGCGTGTTTTCCCAGAACGTGCCATGCTCGTGCGCAGCATTGATGATGCCGGAGATTTCATAGAACCTTGTATGGTCAATCTCGTAGCCCGTCAGCAAGCAGTATAGCTCCACGGGCTGGATGGCCAGCAAGGCGATGATGCACCACACCCACTTCGACGGCAGATAGCTGATGGGAATGAGCAGCATGCCATAACAGGCGTAGAGCATCAGGATGTCGCCATCATAAAAGGCCACGTTGACAATGCCGAAGAGGAAAAGCAGGCACATCCGCCAGGCAAAGCGGCCCGAGAAATACTTTCCTTTCTGCTGCTGGTTGTCGTTCATGATGAAGAAACTCAGTCCGAAGAGCATGGCGAAGATGCCATACATCTTACCTGAGAGCAGCCAAGCCAGCACATTGGCCACAGTCTGATCGCTTGCCTGCGCATGGGTTATCGGCTCCTTGGTGAAAATGTTGAAGTGCTCCACGGAGTGATACAGGATGATGCCGGCCACAGCGATGCCTCTCAGGGCATCGGCCACATCGATTCGGGTATTGTGCAAATTGCGGGTCTTATATACATAGTCTTTACTTATTTAGTTCCATCTCAAAACCTTTCCATTCCTCGCCGTCTATCACATAGGCATCCGTTCCTCTGATGCGGAAATCGATGGATTTGTAACATTCCACTGCGGGATTATTGTCGCAAAACACGCCGAGTGTGATGCGCTTGGCTCCCAATTCCTGTTGTGCATAATCGATAGCGAGACTGAGCATTTGCTTGCCGTAGCCCTTGCCACGTTTCGAGTCGTCAACTATCACAAAGCCGAAGCGGATGACGCTTTTGTCCTCTGATGGATGTCTCAACAAAATATGACCTACAATCTCCTCTCCTACAATAGCCGTAAAAGGATATATGTTATCTCCCTTGTATTGCATCATCATCTCCTCAGGCCGGGCAGGGAAATTCTCATACCTGTCAGCACTCCAGAGCCGGAATGTATGCTTGTCCTTGCACCAACTTAGAATCGTCTCTGCATCATTGGGATTGAATGGTCGGAGTTTCATTTCATTCATCTTGCAGAGTTGATAGTCTTTTGCAGTTCATCCAGGAAATGTGCGGCATGTCCACCGTCCATCTGTACATGATGGAATTGGAAGGAGACAGGCAGAGTAGTTTTGAACAGCCCTTTTCGGTACTTTCCCCACATCACCATCGGATTGCAGAACTGATCAGTGTATTGGTTGACAATGCAATCCAGTTCTGTCTGTATCATGGCAGATGTGCCGACAACCATATGGTCATCGAGAAAAACACTCGGGTGCAGTAGCGCATACCTGAGTGCTATGTAACCACCGGCTGAAAAGCCACCGATATGGCGCACCCCCGTATGGTATCGCCTATCGATGAGTGGTATGATTTCGTCGAAGAAATACGACTCATAGGCGTCAAGCTCCAATGCATCGTCCATTCTTGGACAAACAATCACCATGGGCTGAATTGCCCCGGTGGCAATCATCTTGTCGGCTGCGGATGGTATGTTGAGGACATTCATCATGTTCTCATCGCCGCTTCGCCCGTGCATCAGATACAGTACGGTCATTCCCTCGTTGCCGTTGGCTGGGACATATACCTTCATTGCCATCGTCTTCTCCAGAGCCCTGCTTTGTATCTCTATCGTGTCAATCCGTGATTCATTCATTCCTAACCAATTACCTTTTCCATATACACAAAATCCAGTGTGTCACCGATGCTTCTGCGGTCAAACTCCCGATAGCCCTTTCTCTGATAGAGCCGGATGTTGTCAATGCTAAGGGTGCTCGTAAACAGTTCATATCGCTTTTGAGAGAAATACTTCTCTATCTCACCCAGAAGTTTCGTGCCATATCCATGATGTCTGTAGTCGGGGTGTACCATCAGTTTCCCGACATGGACGGTATCCTTCATCTCCCAGGCACGGATGGAACCGATGATCAGTCCGCCCGCATCCACCATTTTCAGGATGATGCCTTTGTGGTATTCCCCAATCACCTTATCCAGAGTCTGTTTCAGTGGAGGTATGTCCTTATTGTCTAACACAGCTGCCTCACTCTGATAAGCAAGGTATTGTAGGTTGAGAATCTCCTGCAAGTCTTCCAACCCAGCCTTGCTGATGGCATATTCGTTTACTGTCTGCATTTCTTCCATATAAAAAAGTTTCCTCTTGCTCATGAAATCAAGCAATCATCCTGGATTCTGACTGTGGGTTTGCTGCCGAGGAGGACCTTCCACTTCTATTCTCATTTTGCAATCTGTTCCGCCACCCAAGATGGAATGGCAAAGCGTCACTGTGAAGTGTTTCTCTTTCCACAGACATTGCAGCGAATAAATCACGCTTTGACGTGAACACTCACAGAGCAAAGGCGTGGTGACATATCCTTTTTTGCACAACCCACAGGTGCATTCCAAGAAAGCAAGGCGATAAACGCGTCCTTTCTCAACGACCTCACCTCTCACACCTGGCAGTTCATCAGCCATCTGAAAGAAGGTGTCCATGTCGCCTTGGGCACGCTCATGGAGTTTTTGGTAAACAGACAGTGTACCGCCATTCACACAGTTCCTTCCGCATTCCGAAAGGAAGTCAGATCGCTGCTCTGGAGAGAGCCGCTCCAGACCTTTCTCGAAACCCTTGAACCAATTTTCTATTTTCATTTTCTCGTCATTGCACAGTGATACCAATCATTTTTGTCATGCCGTCTGTATTATTCCAACAGGAATGCGGGATGCGGCCTTCTACTAGGAGTGCTTCATCCTTGTGGATGATGACAGTCTCTTCACCTAACTGGATGCGGGCCTCGCCCTCAGTGACGATGAAAAGGTGATTATGTTCGTGGGGGTGCAACTCTGTCGAGCCGCCACCATTGAGTTCGATGTAAGCGACGGAACCGTCAACGATGCGTCCCATCTCTCCAAACAGTTTCTTTGCACGGAAATTCACATGCTTCGGGGGTGTCATGAAATCTTGCATAATTCGTATATTTATTCGTTAAACGACCCTATCTCTATCAGATTTCCGTCTGGGTCAGCTACATAGCAGGTGCGCTGGCCCCAAGGCTCTGTGGTGGGAGGAAGAACGGAGGCGGCACCATTCGCGAGGGCATGCTGATATTCCTTG